>Ga0206131_10000013_pt1 | contig 292785 bp, 242 predicted proteins | sample Helgoland_Spring_FD_148636 | JGI IMG/M metagenome (GOLD analysis project Ga0206131, IMG submission 148636) | Pelagic subsurface seawater microbial communities from Kabeltonne, Helgoland, North Sea - Helgoland_Spring_Bloom_20160517_1 | ecosystem: Environmental > Aquatic > Marine > Epipelagic ...
CTTCCTACTTTTCCCATTTTGTTTACTTTTTAAGATTTGATAAAGCCTTGAAAGACGTCTTTCAAGGTGATAAACGGTTACTTAACTTTATCTCTTAAGTGGTAAACATTAGGCTGACGTTTTACAGAAGGAGTTAGAAAAGTCGTACGACAGCCTAAATCAATTTGTACACAAAGCATCTAACGAAATGCGAAGTACTTTGGTTTCAATGCATGGAATTGTTCGCCTTGCTAGCCTGGAAAACAAAGGTGAAGGCACAATGGATTATTGGCCAATCTTAGAAAAAGGGATCATGCAAATTGACCTTCAATTGCGTAACATCATTGAACATTATGAGTCGGATCAACACATTGGCATTTCAAACCAAATTGATTTTACGAAAGTTGTAGATCGATGTCGTCAAGCACTTGACAGCTTCCAAGACTTCACCAATATTAACATGAAAGTTGCTGTTCATACTTTAGAACCGTTTTATAACGATCCTTTCCGGGTGCAGCTGGTTATTAGTAACCTACTGAATTACGTGGGTGATCAAATCAATCCAGAGAAGGGTACCATAAGTTTAGACATAGAGATTATTGACGCAAAAAATGGGGTTCAAATCATGTTCACCGACGACGGCGTTGGCATCAAAAATGAACAGTTAAGCGGCCTCTTTGAACTCATTCTTTCCAATGGTAGTGCACAAGACATTAGCCTATACCTTGTTAAGCAAGCTGTTGAAAACATGAACGGCACCATCGATGTCACTTCCGTCCCAGGAGAAGGCACCAGTTTCAATATATTTTTACCAAATAACCAGTCGGAAGCGAATGCAAGTAGCACTAATTGATGATAACGAGATTGACATTTTTGTCAATACAAAATTGTTAGAAACCTCTAGCATAAACGCAAGCATAACGAGCTACTTAAACCCCTTAGTTGGTCTCGACGAAGTGTGCTCAAACAACATTGACGTGATCATCGTCGACAATCAGATGCCAGAAATAACGGGTTATGCGTTTTTAGAAAAAATTATTGATTGTAAAGGTGATGCACTGCCAGTTATGATTGTGCTTACAGCAAGCGTGCACAACGATTTAAAGATAAAATACGAGGGCCTACACCCTAACATTCAACTTTGGGAAAAGCCTTTGAATGTTGAAGCATTGTCAAGCCTTCTTGCGGAGGCGTAATCGACGAAAACGCTCTTCAATTCCAACACGTTTCAGCCATACGGGTAACACCATAATTCCAATAAGGATGTATGGATAGTATGTCACCAATCTCCATAAAATGGACAACTGTCGTGATATTTGTTTGGTTGGAAGGTATGACCCCATAAATGCTGGGAAAATCAATTCGGCAATACCACTACCTCCAGGAGTTATGGCAATCATGAGCAAAATCCACATCACTAATTGCTTACCAAAGATCACCCAATGTTCGCTTGTTTCTACATGATTTAGCAGCATTATCAGGCAATTAATAACCAAAAAACGGGCAGTCCAAGTAACAAAGGTGGCACCCATGCTTTTTAGCCAAAATGAAAATGGTTTTGAACGAAACTCCTTGGATGCGACATATAAATCATCACTAAAGCGATTGGCCCGACGACTAAACCTTTTTAGAAATGGTAGTTTAACAATTGACTGAACCAATCCCCTACAAATCTCAGGTCGTATGAACAGGGCGAAAGATAAAAATATCGTCCACACCAATAAGAAAATATATCCTCCCCAAAAAACAGTTCTTAAATTATCGGTGTTCACTACACTATCATATCCTACATTGTCGAAACTTGGGAATAAGGATGTATTCATAATCGCCCAAAATGCTATTGGGGTCATAATCATATAATACAACTCGTCTAAAAACGAAGTAACCAATACAATGGCCGTAGTTAGCCCAGTTTTGAGTCGTTCTTGAGCCATGATTACCACTGCTGCAGCTGTGCCACCAATGGCTCCAGGTGAAACTGCAGAAGCAAATTCCCATAACATAATTATCTGAAAACACTGTTTCCAGGTAAGCTTTTGATCAGATAAAATTCGTAATCGGATTATGTACCCTACATCTCGAATGACCATAAGGCCGACTGCCGCCAATAGCCACATTATGGCGCCTTTCGTCCAAGTTATCTCTGATACTTTGGTAACACCAGAACCAAACAGGAAATAAGCAGATACACCGAACCCGAGAACCAAAGGGAGTAAAATCCTTCTGGGTTTAAAAAATTTCAATATGTCAGATCGTTCTGACAACCTTTGTCTTTTTTTATTTTCCTTGTCCTACAGAGTAAGCACGTTGACCGTCTATAACATTCAAAAACTCAGTAGACGAAATATTTATTACGCTGCTTAACGTGTTTGTTAAATCCCACCATTCAGACTTAGTTTTCCCAACTCCTTTTATGCGAACAGCATATCCTGTGCTGCATTCGGTGTAAACAGATCCATTGGGCCAAACAACTGTCCCTCTATTTGTTAAAGATACCAAATCCAAATCACTTGGCAGTATTGCAGCTAACTGTTGGGCAATTTCCTCTGCCAAAAGCTCTGACGTGAAAAACAAATCGATTCCTTCAATTTCAATTGACGAAGGATTTCCTTTCATCACACGTTGTTGTTTTGGTTTAACGGGTAGATGAAACGCTGATCTATCTTCGGTAGCTCTTATTTTGGCTTTACTTGGTAACTTTCCAATATTATCTATGATGGCATTGGCAAAGGCCGTAGTGTCAACAGAAGGCGAATTTCGATCCCCAAAATCACCCGTGTGAACGCCGCTTTCTATTGTATATAAAAGTGCGCCCTCAATGCTTCTCGCTTCTTTCAATAGCCCTAAATGACGTAACATCATTATACCGCTCATAAGCAATGAGGTGGGGTTTGCAATGTTTTTACCGGCGATGTCGGGGGCTGTTCCATGAACTGCCTCAAATATTGAAATGTTGTCACCAACGTTGGTTGATGGTGCAAAACCAAGTCCGCCAACCAATCCAGCACAAAGGTCACTTACAATATCCCCCTGCAAGTTGGTCAAAACGACAACCTCAAAATCTTGTGGATACTGAACCAATTTCATACATAATGCGTCAACGATTACGTCGTCTGCTTCGATTTGAGGATACTCTTTTGCAATCTCATAGAACACCTCTAAAAACAAGCCATCCGTTAGCTTCATGATGTTCGCTTTGTGCCCACACGAAACTTTCTTAAAGCCTTCTTTTTTTGCCATTTCAAATGCAAACCGTATCACTTGCTCGCACCCTTGACGGGTAATGAATCTTCGACTTAACGCCACATCGTTACTTAACATATGCTCTATCCCGCCATAGGTGTCTTCAATATTTTCGCGCACAATTGTAATATCAATTGGTATACCGGCTTTTGAATATACCGTGTCAACACCATCGATTGTTCTAAAGTGACGTCTGTTGGCATAGGTGCTCCATACCTTCCTCGCGGTTACATTTATACTTTTTACGCCCTTACCCTTTGGGGTTTCCATTGGCCCTTTAAACAGAATACCATTTCTTTCGATGCTTTGCATGGCATCTGGTGTCATGCCGTTGCCAAATCCTTTGTCGTAATACGACTTGCCCATTCCAATCTCTTCATAATTAAGCGGCACGTTAGCTGCATTAAATATGGATAATACAGCATCCATAATCTCTGGCCCTATACCATCTCCTTTTGCTACTGAAATTGTTAAGTTTTGTGTTGACATACGTGCTTATTTGAAACTTAAGCAAATGTACTAGATTTTGCACTGCAACCCGATTAAACTCACCGATATGACTGTATTTCAACCGTCATCATAGAGCGACAGAAAGTCTTCGCTTTATTTTTAGTTAATCTAAATAAAAAGCACCTTTGTTCCATGTTACTGGCTGACATAAAAAAGGGGGAAATGGTCGTTATTAAAAACGTAAAACCATGCGCCATAAAAGACAAACTTATGGAAATGGGCTGTGTTCCGGGTACGCCAGTTTATTTGAGCTTAAAAGCGCCATTGGGTGATCCGTTAGCCTTTAACATAGATGGATATTACTTAAGTATGCGGAAAGCTGAAGCTGCTCAAATCGAAGTCGAATATATAGATACAGATGGAGAGTAGATCGGCTAAAATTGTTGCACTTTGTGGGAATCCCAATTGTGGCAAATCGTCACTATTCAATGATCTGACAGGGCTAAAGCAAAAAATCAGTAACATCCCTGGAACAACAATCGAACAGAAAACTGGTTTTTTCTCGGTTGATGGTTCGGCATTTGAACTCATTGATACCCCTGGCACATATAGCTTTCATCCGAAATCAAAAGATGAGGAAGTAGCCCTGGAATTATTCAACGCCGATCACCCTAAACGACCAGATGTTATAGCCTACGTTGCGGATGCGCATAATCTTAAACGAAATCTATTCTATTTCAGCCAATTGGCTGACTTGCAAATTCCTATGGTTTTGGTGTTGAACATGATAGATGTTTCTGAAGCCTCTGGAATTGAAATAGATGTTGCAAGATTGCAACAAGAACTTGGCATACCAGTTATAAAAACGAATGCCCGCCAAGGCATTGGAGTCGAGGAGTTAAAACAAGCCATTGGTGGGTCTGACTTTGTAACCCACATTCAATTTGGTAACAAGGAAGACGATGACATTGCTCACCGGTACCAACAACTAGAAGCATTAATAGGAAAGGTTCAAACTCAAAAAACGAAGCGACAACTATTTACGGAGCGAATTGACCCAATATTTACTCATCCGTTATGGGGTTACCTTATTTTTCTTTCCTTCCTATTGATCATTTTCCAAAGTGTTTTTTGGTTGGCCGAGTATCCCATGCAAGCGATTGAATTTGGTTTCGATAAGCTAGGTACTTTCTTACTAGAGGTTATGCCAGCCAATTGGTTTAGGAGCCTAATTGTAAATGGAATAGTTGCCGGTTTAGCCGGAGTGGTTGTATTCATACCACAAATAGCCATACTTTTCTTCTTTATGGGCCTGCTTGAAGACACGGGATACATGGCTCGTGTTAGTTTTATTATGGACAAAATATTACGCGGACTGGGCTTAAGCGGTAAGTCGATTGTGCCTCTAATATCAGGCGTGGCTTGTGCTATCCCTGCGATTATGGCAACGCGTAACATTGAAAACTGGAAAGACAGAATCATCACGATTTTGGTGACTCCCTTAATGAGCTGCTCAGCGCGATTGCCTGTCTACACCTTACTTATTTCTGTGGCTGTTCCTGATACGTACTTGTTGGGTATTTTCGGTCTTAAAGGACTCGTGTTACTGGTGATGTATGTAATCGGTACTGTTGGTAGTTTAGTCGCGGCGTTGGTGTTCAAATGGATAATTAAACAAACACGTATCAATTACTTTATCATGGAGCTTCCAATTTATCATCCCCCAAGATGGAAAAACATCGGAAACCAGGTTATTCAAAAAAGCAGAAGCTTTGTTACGGAGGCGGGTAAAATCATTTTAATCGTTTCTGTGGTGCTATGGTTCCTTGCCAGCTATGGCCCGAACACACAATCTGATACGGTTTTCTCCCCTATTGAAACAACTGAAATTGAAAATTCTTATGCGGCAAAATTTGGAAAAACTATTGAACCAGTCATTAAACCATTAGGATTTAACTGGAAAATAGGAATAGCACTGATAACCTCATTCGCTGCTAGAGAAGTATTTGTTGGCACCATGTCTACCATATATAGCATTGAAGACGAAAATGACTTGGTCAATATTCGGGAAAAGATGATGACCGAAAAAGACCCAGAAACAGGCAAACCGGTCTATAGTTTGGCCGTTGTTATGTCTTTGATGATTTTTTATGCCTTTGCCATGCAGTGTATTAGTACGCTTGCTGTTGTGTATAAAGAAACGAAAAGCTTAAAGTGGCCTTTGATACAGCTCGCATATATGACTGGCTTGGCGTATGTCGCCAGTTTTATTGTATTTCAGTTAATGCGCTGATTTTTATACGGATTCAACAAATCCTGCAATAATGTCTTGTGTTTGCTCTGGAGCCTCGTACATAGATAAGTGCCCTACGTTGTCTAACAAATGAATTTCCGCCGTTAAACATAGTTTGGCTTGCCGCATAACCGATGTATATGGCATGAACGCGTCTTCCTTCCCTATAATCCACAGAAAAGGGATATCTACGCTTAAGGTGTTCGTATGATCTGTGCGCTTTATCATTGCCTTGGAAGCACTAATAATTGCTTCAGGTCTTGTTCCCTCAACCAACTTATTCACTTGATTTAAGCGATTTGTATCGGCGTTTTGCGTCGCAATCAATTGTTTGGTAAACTGATGTAAAAAGGCTTTTTCACCGTTTCTTTCAATAAATGAAATCAGCTTTTTTCTATTGTCCTTTTTTTCTTCTGTATCGGAAGCCGCATGGGAATGTATAAGACCAATTCCGTTTATACGGTTCGGTTGTTTGCTCAACATTTCAAGCGCTACATATCCTCCCATAGAATGTCCGATAATAATGGCATCTAGAATCTGGTGGTTATCCATGTAACTAAATACAAAATCGCTCATCCTTTCTACCGAATCAACACAGTCTTTATTGGCACCAAAACCTGGTAAGTCTACCGCATGGTAGTCAGTAAAATTGGTTTTCAGTGCTGAAACGACAGTATTCCACATACTGCGGTTTTCGCAAAATCCATGTAATAGTATGACGTGCTTCATGGTTACAAAAAAAGCCCTCACCAAGGGTAAGGGCTTTTGTATTCAATTATTTGTCTTTAGAAAAAGTTATAGCGTTTGTCAACGATATTGGCTTTTTCTTGCAATGCGTTTTTCACCCCGTCTCCAGCACTCTGCATTACGCCTTGTCTCAAATCATTTGCTAATGTCTCTGAAGAGAACTCATTTGGCTCACCGGTTTGTACCTGGCCTTCACTCCAAACGACATAAACACCACCGATCCCTTTGATTGGATTAGAACGTTCACCTTCTTTTAAGCCTAAGATTGTCCCGGCTACTTCAGGTTCAGCTCCGATACCTGTTACCTGAGCAGAAAGCATGTTTACCGCAGGAACTAATGTCACAACAGAATTAAGTGCTTTTGCCAACTCATCTGGAGTCGACGCCGTTTTTAAAGCCTCGTTTAATTGGTCAGCTAATTTCTGTGCTTTTTGTTCCCTTATATAATCTAAAGCAACTTGGTCGCGCACATCTTCTAATGAAGAAGTCCCTTCTTCTCTAACCCCTGTGCATTTCGCAACAATGTATCTATCTTGACCTTGTAAGTTCATTACATCTGAAATGTCACCTACCCGCGTCTTGTCGTTGAATAACCATCTAGCTACATCCGTTGCATCTGGTACACCAGGTATTGACGGATTGCTTAACGATATTTTAGTCGCTTCACGAACGTTTTGGCCTAGTGTTTCCACAACAGTCAAGAAGTCTTCGTTGTCTTGTGCTTGAAACTGAATTTCACCAGCAAGCCTTTCTACTTCTCTATCGGTTTCTGTACCAGGTGTTACTCTACGCTCTAACGCAGCAAACTTCACAAGCTTCTTAGAAGGTCCGTCTGTTACATTTAATACGTGCCAACCTTTGCTTGACTTAATCACTGAGTAAGACCCTACTGAAGAAGACAAAATAGCGTCTTTTACTTCCTGTGGTACTTGCATATTGAATCCATCTTTCTGAACCCAACCTAAGTCACCGCCATTTGCTCCTGTTTGGTCAAAATTATCTTTCGCTGCTTCTTCAAACGTTATTTTACCAGAACGAATGTCTGCTAATGTTTGACGTGCAGTGCTTTCATCATCTTCTCCCGTTGGCACCAATACGTGACGTGCTCTCATAACGGAAACACTATCCTCTTTAACGTCGCTTACTTTGTATAATCCAAAAGAGCCATTTTGATACACCAAATCACTAACCGCACCAGAATCCGCTGTAAACAAGAAGTCTTCAACACCACTAGGTAGATCTGTCATTCCTCTTCTTACGTATACTCCAGTGAAAGGTCTTTGTGTGCGTTTCTTTGAAACAAATGAGCTATCAATCTTTGCATTTTTAAAGGTCTCTTTTTCCTTTTCTACTCTTGCTCTTGCATCTGCTGTATCCGCAGCTGTTGCAAACACGTTGAGTACAACAAAGTCTATATCTCTTGTAGCAAGTTGTTTGTACTCATCTGAATTTTGATTTAAGTATTTTTCCAAATCACCATCGTCGTAAGTGAAAGAAGAGTCTGATACAGACACATATGGTAATCCTACCGTTTTCGCGCTCATCTTAAATTCTTCTAAGTTGAACTCATACTCAGCATCAATTTTAGTAAAATAGATTCCGGCACGAATCATGTTTTCATACTTGGCACCCTCTCTAAATTCTTGTAATGGTTTCTCTAAGAAGTTAAGGTAGTTCTTATACTTCTGCTCGTCTTCCAACATGTCGATTTCAATGAATTGACGTAACATGTTTGGATCAAACTGCTTTGTATCTGGATTGGTAAAGTTTCGAATCACCATTGGATCTGGAGTTTCACCAAATAATGCATCAACCAATTCTGCAGAACCCATCTTAATTCCTAACAAATCATGTTCGCGTTTAATAACACGCTCTTGAATTATTTGGTTCCAAGCTTGCTCTCGCAATGAAGTTTCATCAAAGTCGGAACCTTGATACATTACTTTTAACTCCTCTACACCTTTTGTGAGTTCTTCGTATTGGACTCTTTCGCCAGCAATTTCACCTACAACGTTCTTAGATCCTCCAAAGGCAGATGTACCGCTTTTGAAAAAATCTGTTAGAACAAATGCAAGCATGGCCGCACCAATTACAAATAACAAACATCCCGTTTGTTTTTGGATTTTTAATATTACCCCAGTCTCGTCGTTTTTATTCTTCGCCATTTTTGTAAAAATAGTCCGCAAAATACGGCTTTTTCCCTCTAAAAGTCAATGCTTTACGTCTAAAACAGTTTGATAAGAGAATAGCGTGACATGTCAGTCGCAAAGTATTGACAGTAAGCGAGTTACAATTACTCGATATCTATGAAATTAACTTGATCTTTATACATCTCAGTTTCTGTAGGCGTAATAATGATTTTTATTCTTCTTTTCTGACTAGCTACTATGCGCATTTCAGAGATGCCTTGTAACCCTGGACGGTGGTTAATATTGAATGATTCTTTCGATTTTTCTTTTAGTTTTTTACTAAACCACGGCTTGCGATAATAGGTTAGAGAAATGTCTGAAGGACGGGTACAAGCAATGTAAATGACCGGTTTTTTATCCTCATAGCTAATGTGCGATTGCACCTGACCAACTTCATGAATTGGAAATAATCCATCAAGCCCGGTTTCGGTAACCGTTCGATTAAAAACCTTTGAGAATTGGTCGAATGAAGCCCAAATAGCAGAGATTTTACCAGCATGAAAGTCTACATCAATGTAATCACCCGAAAATACATTTTTACCGGCATGACCCGACAATAAATTATTCATTCGGTATTCTTGGAAGTTTTCACCTCCGTCCGTACTCACCGCTGTAAATACATCGGTAAAAACGTTATGCTCGCTGTTTCGCCTGTCGTAGTATGTTATGGCCAGATGGCCTGTTGTTTGATCAATCGCCACATTAGGTAAATATTGACTTTTACCATTCCCTTTAATGTCTCGATTCACGCGCTTAGGAGGGCTCCAGTTATTTCCTCTATCATCAGAATACGCTATAAATACATCTGCATCCCCATTTTTATCATCACCCCAAACAAGGTATAATCTGCCTGTATATTTACTGGTGGAGTTGTCAACCATTAAAAATGGCATGCCATTACTCCGATACAGATGAGGAATATCCATTGCCCACCCACTTTGTTGACCAACAATCACTTTGTCTTTACCCCATGTCTTTCCTCCGTCGAGGCTCTTATCAAAGTACAGTTTGTAATGCCCCGCCCATGCACAATAAATCTCGCCATTGATTCCAACGGCAGTTGTGGCTCCTTCTAAGGTGTGGTCATCGTCTATGCAATCGCCAACCGAGTCGGAAATTGTTATGGCCGTTGACCACGACTTGCCAATATCGTTAGACGATGAAAATCTAATTCTACTCTGGTATTTCTTCTTTTTACTATTGATTTTATCAAACTCAGTCCAAGTTAGATAGGCATTACCTTTATATTGATTGGAATAATCATCTGTGCTAATCCACGGTTTGTCCTGCATTTTTTCTCCATTCAAGCCAGCAAAACTGCCGCCCGAAAAGTTTTGTCCGTTGTCGGTTGAGGTTTGTACCACAATGCGATCAATAAACCCATAGTTTTGGGATTTGCCAGATGTTCTAGAGAGGTGGGCAAAATAGATGTTGCCCTGTGCATCAGAGTGTAAAACAGGATCACCCCAAACACCGAACGGAGAAGTCAGTACTCCATTTTTCCAGGTTTGTCCATCATCTATCGATACATAATGATTGGCAATGTTGGCCCCAGCAACCAATACATTTGGGTTTGACTTACTGATACAAATGCTTGGTTCGTTCGGATAAATTGCACCGATAATATTGTGGTCTGGGTTCATTTGAACCTCGTTTGTTTGCCCCAAAACAGCAACTGCAGAAAAACAAAAAACTATAAAAACTACCTTTTTCACTAATACTCTATTTAGAAGTCTTGCCAAAAAATATATAACACTTACCGATTAAAAAGCAACCGCTCTCCTTTCTTAGATTCGTCAAAATGACCCTCGCTAAATGCCAGATGACCAGAAACAAAAGTCTGCTTTATGGTGTGGCTAAATGTAGTTCCTTGAAGCGGAGACCAGCCACATTTGTACAACACATTGTTTGAGCTTACTGTGTACTCTTCATTGGGGTTTACCACAACTAGGTCGGCCCAATTCCCCTCTTCAACAAAACCTCTTCGATCAATATCAAATAATTCTGCGGGTTTATGACACATTCTATTTATCACCTCCTCTATACTGATTTTGCCATTTTTAGCGTGCTCTAACATCAGTTGAAGACTGTGCTGAACCAATGGTAAACCTGATGGTGCTTTCAAGTATTTCTGTTGCTTTTCGTCCCAAGTATGCGGAGCGTGGTCGGTAGCGATTACATCAAACTTTCCTTCATTTAGTGCCTTCCAAAGTGCCTCTTGATCTTCCTTATGTTTAATTGCAGGGTTGCATTTGATCAGGGATCCTTTCTCGTCATATTGGGTTGAATTGAACGACAAATGATGGACGCATACCTCAGAGGTAATATTCTTATTCTTAAAATCGTCACCCTTCGAAAACAAGGCAATTTCATCGGCCGTTGAGATATGTAAGATGTGAATTCGTGTACCGTACTTATTGGCCAATTGTGCAGCCTTGCTCGAAGATAAATAACACGCCTTATGATTTCTTATTTCTGGATGAGCAGAAAAAGGAATGTCTTCGCCATACCGATCTATGTACTCCTGTGTGTTGTCTTTAATGGTTTGTTCATCTTCACAGTGTAAAGCAATTATTGTTGGTGCATTGGCAAATATTTTAGAAAGGATATGGTCGTCGTCAACCAACATGTCGCCAGTACTGCTTCCCATAAATATTTTGATGCCACATACCGTTTTTGGATCCGTTTTAATAATTTCTTCATAGTTATTGTTAGTCGTGCCCATGAAGAAAGAGTAATTCGCTAACGCCGTATTTGAGGCAACCACATATTTCTCCTCTAATATTTCTTGTGTTACCGCTTGCGGGTTTGTATTAGGCATTTCCATAAAACTAGTAACCCCACCTGCTACAGCTGCCTTCGCTTCCGTATAAATATTTGCTTTGTGGGTCAAACCAGGCTCTCTAAAATGTACTTGGTCGTCAATAACGCCGGGTAAAACAAGCATGCCTTCTGCGTCAATAATTGTTGCATTGGGGTTTTCCAACCCTTCACCAACTTGGTGAATCATCCCATCTTTAATGTACACGTCAAGTATCTTCTTTTCGTGTCGATTAATTATGGTCCCGTTTTTTATAATATACTCCTGCATAAAATCAATTTGTATCCATAACAAAGGTATAGTTTAAAGTAGAGTAGTAATGGTCAAATTAAGGATAATCCACAAAGACTACTTTTTTTTGTATCAACCAATTGGTTCACTTAATTTTCCCCTCTTATGTCAGACAAAAAACTGTTCCTTCTGGACGCATATGCCTTGATATTTCGGGCGTATTATGCTTTTATAAAAAACCCAAGAATTACAAGTTACGGGCTCAATACGTCGGCTGTTTTTGGCTTTACAAACACCTTATTGGATGTTCTTCAAAACCAAAAACCCACACACATTGCGGTTGTATTTGATCATAAGTCTGAAAACATCCGAAAGCAGGATTATCCTTTATACAAAGCAAATAGAGACGAAACACCTGAAGACATAAAACTATCCGAACCTTATATCCGCAGAGTTATTGAAGCCTTTAACATTCCTATTTTAGAAGCTGAAGGATATGAAGCAGATGATGTGATTGGCACGCTTACAAAAAAAGCAGAAGCCGCAGGATTTACGACTTACATGATGACGCCAGACAAGGATTTTGGGCAACTGGTTACTGAAAAATCATTGATGTACAAACCTGCTAGATCAGGAAACAGTGCTGAAATTTGGGGCCCTGCTGAAGTTTGCGAACGGTTTAAGCTAGACAACACACTACAAGTAATAGATTATTTAGGTTTGATGGGTGACGCTGTTGATAACATACCAGGAGTGCCTGGCGTTGGACCCAAAACGGCGAGTACCTTATTAAAGCAATATGGCACCATGGAAAAGTTATACGAAAACACCCATGAATTGAAAGGTAAGCTTAAAGAAAAAGTAGAGGACAATAAGGAGCAAGCTTTTATGAGCAGAAAACTTGCAACCATACTACTCGATGCACCTGTGCCTTTTGATGAATCGAGTTTGATAACCGAAGAGCCTAATAAAGATGCCATCAGGAAATTATTTGATGAGGTGGAGTTCAAAACACTATATAAAAGGGTTCTAGGCGAATCACCTGCTTCAATTTCAAGCGGAGGTCAACAATCTTTATTTGGAGATATGCCTACCAGTGGATCAAGACCATCAGCGACCAAAGTGGCAAACGAAATTACGGGTGTCAAAACCCTTGAAGACGTAAAGCATACATACGAACTGGTTGACACAGAAGAAAAAAGAAAGTCTTTGTTGGAGAAACTATTGAAACAAAAAACAGTTTGCTTTGATACAGAAACAACAAGCTTGGATCCTTTACTGGCTCGAATTCTTGGATGCGCTTTTTCATTCGAGTTGAACAAAGGCTACTATGTGAATTTTCCTGATGATTTTGAAGAATCGAAAGCGATTCTAGAGTCTTTCAATCCTTTTTTCCAAAACAAAGAAATCGAAATGGTGCTTCAAAATGCGAAGTACGATATCAAGGTTTTGTGGAACTACGACATAGAAGTGGAAGGTAAACTATTTGATACCATGTTGGCTCACTACTTAATTGAGCCCGACCAGCGTCATAACATGGATTACCTCGCTGAAACCTATTTAGGTTATAAGCCAATTTCTATCACTGACTTAATTGGCAAAAAGGGTAAAAACCAGTTGAGCTTCGATACGGTGCCACTGGATAAAGCAACCGAATACGCCGTTGAAGATGCCGACATTACGTTACAGCTAAAAGAAGCTTTTGGGCCTAGCTTAGTATCGGAAGAAGTGAGATCTGTGTTTGACAGAATTGAGATTCCGCTTATAAAAGTTCTTGGGCGAATGGAGAGAGAAGGTGTAAATGTGAACACTGCGTTTTTGGCTAATTACTCTGTAGAACTTGAAAAGGAATCGGCTGAAATTGAAAAAACGATATACGAACAGGCCGGTGTACAATTCAATATTGCTTCTCCGAAGCAGTTGGGTGAGGTGCTGTTTGACCACATGAAATTGGACGCGAAAGCGAAAAAAACCAAGACTGGTCAATACAAAACGGATGAAGCTACTTTAACCAAATTGGCAGATGTGCACGCACTACCAAAAATGATTTTGGAGTATCGACATAACCAAAAATTGAAAAGTACGTATGTGGATGCTATCCCACGACTTGTCAATCCAAATACAAACCGAGTACATACCAATTTTGCGCAAGCCGTTGCTGCCACTGGAAGATTAAGTAGCACAAACCCGAATCTTCAAAACATCCCCATACGGACGGATAAAGGGCGAGAAATACGTAAGGCGTTTATTCCAAGAGATGAAAATCACATATTGGTAGCCGCAGATTACAGCCAAATAGAGCTACGCATTGTAGCCTCAATGAGCGGCGACGAAGCCATGTCGGAAGCATTTGTTAATGGTTTAGACATCCATACAGCTACCGCTGCCAAGGTGTTTGGCGTTGAACTGGATGATGTGACAAAGGAACAACGATATAAAGCGAAGAGTGTAAACTTTGGGCTGATATACGGACAAGGAGCTACAGGACTTTCACAAAATCTAAAAATTAAAAGGAGTGAAGCACAAGAATTGATTGACGCCTATTTCGATCAGTTTAGCGGTATCAAAAAATACATGGACGACACGATCAAAACCTGTCGCGATTATGGATACGTAAAAACCTTGATGGGCAGAAAACGTCAGATTAGAGACATCAACTCACAGAATAGAACTGTAGTTGGATTTGCCGAACGAAACGCCGTTAATGCTCCCATTCAAGGCTCAGCTGCAGACATGATTAAACTGGCGATGATTAACATCGATGCCGCTTTAAGGCTTCAAGGTTTTAAATCGAAAATGATACTTCAAGTGCATGACGAATTGTTGTTTGACGTGCATAAAGACGAGCTAGATAGTTTAAAAATGCTTATCAAACCATTGATGGAACATGCGATGCCATTAAATGTGCCAACACTTGTTGAAATTGGTGAAGGTCAGACGTGGTTGGAAGCGCATTAGACAATGATTGAATGTCTGAAGGGATGAAGGATTGAATGTCTGAATTATTGAATTATTGAATAGGTCGTCTAAACTCTCTATTTTCTTTGCTCTTGTAAAACTAATTCCTAGTGGCTAATTCCTGTTCAAGGATTGAAGGAATGAAGGATTGAAGGATTGAAGGATGGGTCTAATCTTTGTTGTCGATTATTTTGCTTCAATAACGAATGCCTAATTTCTTATAAATAAAACTCATCAACCAAGCAGGCCCAATAAGCAGAAACTGTAAGTCTTCCAAGAATGAAGGTTTCTTGCCTTCTATTTTGTGGCCAATGAATTGAAATACCCACGCAACCGCAAATATGATTACACTAACCAAGGCCAAATGACCATTATGGCCGTGTCCGATTTGGTAGATGTAATTATTTCCCCAAAGGCAAAAAAGTCCCCACAGAACAAAACCAATAGACATGGGTTTCGACAATACAAAGTAATAGACGAGGGCTAAAAGCAGTGCGATGGTTCCCAAATTCATCCAAATAGTTTTACCAATACCTCCTGTTGGTATAGCAAAGAATAGACCAACCAATGAAAAGAAAATAGCTGGTACACAAACCCAATGAATGGCTTTGTTCGTTTTATTGATATGGCTTTCGCCATAGGTGTCTAAAAGTTGTTGGAGTGACCTCATGTCAGAATTTAAAACATGAAATTACAGATATTCTCTAATAATCCAACATTTCCTGAAGCAGTGCAGCCACCTTTTCAGCGTTTGGCAACATTACTTTTTCTTGTCCCATATTCATCGGAACGGCAGGAGTGTCTATACTTCCCATAGTTTGCACAGGTGCATCTAATGACTCAAAACAATTTTTGGAGATTCTTCCCGCAATAGACTCTGCAAATGAGTTTGTAATTGTTTCTTCAGTAAGCACCAATACTTTACCATGCTTTCTTACTTGTTCAAAAATCGCTTCATCATCACAAGGACTTAACGTGCGTAAGTCAAGAATTTCGATCTGGTTATCAAACTGCTTTGCTGCAGATTTTGCCCAATAAACGCCCATACCATAGGTGATTACAGCTATTGACTCACCATTCTCAACAGCTTCGTCAGATGCATTTTGAGCAACTCGAGCCTTTCCTAAAGGAACCATATAGTCCTCAGATGGTTCAGGTGTTTTGGCTTCTTCCGTACCCGGAACCTTGCTCCAATATATACCCTTATGCTCGAACATGACAACTGGGTTCGGGTCATAAAAGGCCGCCTTCATCAATCCCTTCATATCGGCCGCATTACTTGGGTACACTATTTTGATTCCTTTTATCGGGAGTATGCTACTCTCGTTTGTACCTGAATGATAGGGGCCACCTCCACCATAAGCCCCAGTTGGAATTCTGATGACACTTTGAACATGAAATTTTCCTTGGCTTAAATAACCTGATTTACTCAGCTCTGTCACCAATTGGTTAACACCTGGCCAGATGTAATCGGCAAACTGTATTTCAACCACTGGCTTACAACCTACAGCACTGAAACCCGCTGTTGATCCAACAATATATGCCTCTTGAATGGGCGTATTGAACACCCGGTCTTTACCATATTTTTGGGCCAAAGTAGCCGCTTCTCTAAAAACACCACCAAGTCGAATGCCTACGTCTTGTCCATAAAGCAATGCCTCAGGATGTTTCTTCAATATTTCATCCATCGCAAACAGGGCCGCGTCAACCATCATAATGGTTTCTGCACCTTCTGGACTTCGCTCACCTACTTCTTCAGTAATTGGTGTTGGAGCCAAAACATGGTTTGTTAATTCCTCGTCATTAGGTTCAGGAGCATTAACTGCCTTGTCAAATTCCTCCGCGATGTAGGCCTTAGCCTTTTCATTAATCTCCTCAAGTTCCGTCTCGTCGATACCCAACTTAACTAGCAGGTGCTGAATTCTTGGGAACGGATCTTCTTCTAAATCCTCTTCTAAGTCATCTCGATACCACTCACTGCGAACGCCGCTTGTATGATGCCCCAATAGTGGAACTTTGGCATGAACAAGCATTGGTGCACGATTTTCTCGCACCCATGCGATAGCTTTCGCCATGCCGTCATAAGACGAAACAAAATCGGCCCCGTCTAATCTTTGAGTTTTGAGTCCTTTAAAACCTTTGGCAAATTCATATGCGTCCATCGCACGCATTTCATCCCCACTTGCAGAAATACCCCAATCATTGTCTTGTACCAAGTATATTATCGGCAGTTGATGTAAAACAGCCATTTGAAGCGCCTCGCTAACTTCTCCTTCTGTCATTGAGCCATCTCCAATTGAACACACAACGATTGGATTTTCAGCATCCAATAAGCCTTGTTGTTCTTTATATTTAATTCCGTGCGCAATACCTGTGGTAGGAATTGCTTGCATCCCTGTAGCACTACTTTGGTGTGCCATTTTAGGCATATCATCCCTTAACAGAGATGGGTGAGAGTAGTATGAACGACCACCAGAAAATGGATCATCTGCTTTTGCCAGCAACTGCAGCATTAACTCATATGGCGTCATCCCCATACCCAGTAGAAGTGACTCGTCGCGATAATACGGTGCAACCCAGTCTTCTTTGTGTAGTAAATACGCGGTAGCCAGTTGGATTGCCTCATGCCCTTTGGAGGTTGAGTGCACATACTTCGTAATCGGACGATTTTCTTCATAAATCGCGGCCATAGCACGACTTGTACACATGCTTTTGTAAGCCTTTTTGATTATTTCTATTCCGGCCGGACTCCGTTTAATAGATACGTATTTTGCCTGTTTCATTGGGAGCTGCAAGTTTAAGTATTATTTACATCTTTGGTCGAATCCCAGCCCCATAAAAAAAGCAGCCTCAATTTGAAGCTGCCTTTACAAGTAAAAGTATAAAAAAGTAATTATCGTCTTCTTCGTTGGTTCGGATTTTGATTAACGATGAACCGATCAAGTTGACGCACGGTGTCATCAAAAGTGAGACTGCGACGTACCTGACGGAAGTTATGCTGGTCAATCACAAAGCCGTACGAAAATTTTGCTAACTCAAGCTTTGTTCTATCAAAAGCAAGCAAATTCATAAGTTGACTCACCTCAGCACTTGTTGGTTGACCGTTGCGAATAAACTGTTTCGCGATAACCATTTTGTTTCTGTCAAAAGCTGCTTGTCGCATCTGCTGTTTGGTAGACATAAACCTGTTGTAACCAACACCGCCACCGCGATTGCCATAGCGTGGTCCCATTCTTCTGTGACGATCTCTGTACACCGGACGCTGGCGTCTTGGTGGATTTAAGCGCTTTACTTCACTTACGCGTAAATTGTTGTTTTTGGTGAGATGGGCAAATACAGCTGATCGAAATGGAATGTTTACCGACCCAAGGTACAACACTTCACGTCCTGCTCGACCACGGCCCTGGCCTCGACCTCGTCTGCCAAAAACTTCGACGATTTTGATTTGATGGGTTCCTGCATTCAAGTTGTTAATAGCCAATGTCCCTCCCACATCGGCATAACGAATTCCATCTACAACGACGACAAACTGTCCATCGTTAAACAAGTTAAGATGAAGCTTTGAGCTTCTCGCTTGCGCATCCATTCCTAAGATGCTAAGGGTTAATACTGTTAAAAGAGTAAAAGTAGTTTTCATAATATACCTCCTGTTAATTAATAATTACAGGAAGTATTTCAAGTCTTATACCCAAGATTAACCAAAACCTACAGTGCTGATTATGTGCACTTTACGCATATTGTAGGATGGAAATATTGTATACAGATAAGGACACTATTACTTGTAACTAGGTCACTACCTGCTTTTTAACATCAATACCCCAGCACCACGCCTTTAATATCTTCTTCTGGAACAAAGCCAAAAAACCGGCAGTCATAGGAATAATGGCGATTGTCTCCCATAAAAAATGTTTGTCCAGCAGGAATTGTGATTGGTCCAAAATTGTCGCGTGTCCAAACTCCGTCTGTGTTAAACTCAATAAAAACAGGTGGTCCTGCTTCTGGCACAGTCTGAACATCTTTTTTAGACTCAACACCAAACTCTTTGGCAATTTTATCCGTAATATTAACTTGGTACACATTATCAGATACCTTATTAGCATCGGTAATTGGGTACTTTTTGTTAATCGACTTATACGTTTGATCATCGACAATAAAACTAAACTGTAACTCAAGATCTTCGTCAAAGTTTTTCCCGTTTAGGTAAAATACTGCATTTTTCATTTCAATCTCGTCTCCTCCTATTCCACACAACCTTTTAATATAGATCTGTTTCTGATTTGGAACTTCAGGAAGTGGTGGATGAAACGCAGCAAACTGTCCTGCGCTTGGATGCTTCAAACTGGTTGTGATAATATGACTATCGGTCATAATAGTTGGCTCATTAGACGAGGTTGGAATTGTGTAGTTCACAAGAATTCCAACGGTTTTGGCGACAACCAATATCCCGATAATTACTGCTAAAGTGATAGCGATTTTTTTCATAGTCATTTGTTGAAATTCAAACTTAGGTAAATTGAGTTATACCGCATTTTGCCTTTGAGCGGTTTACATATCTTTGCCGGATGCAAACGAAGTTGAAGCTGTACAATTCCAAAAATAGAGCCTTGGAAACATTTGATCCATTGAACCCTCCATTTGTTGGTTTATACGTTTGTGGGCCAACAGTTTATAGCGAAGTCCATGTCGGAAATGTAAGGACGTTCAACTCGTTCGATTTGATTTATCGTTACTTGTTGCATCTTGGCTATAAGGTCCGGTATGTGCGTAACATCACCGATGTTGGGCACCTGCTAGACGATACAGCAGAAGACCGTATTTCTAAAAAAGCACGTTTAGAAAACATCGAGCCAATGGAAGTTGTACAACGATATACCGTGGACTTCCACCAAACCATGGAGCAATTTAACGCCCTCCCTCCCAGTATTGAACCTACCGCTACAGGTCACCTGATTGAGCAAATAGAGTTGGTTCAAACCATCATTGATAAAGGTTTTGGTTATGAATCAAATGGGTCGGTTTATTTTGACGTAGCCGCTTATAATAATCACCATAATTATGGAGAGCTTTCGGGCAGAAATGTAGACGACTTATTGTCAAACACACGTGATTTAGATGGCCAGAGTGATAAAAGGCATCCTGCCGATTTCGCTTTATGGAAAAATGCAGAACCACAACACATCATGAAATGGAATTCGCCATGGGGAATGGGTTTTCCGGGATGGCACTTAGAGTGCTCGGTGATGAGTACAAAATATTTAGGTAAACAGTTTGACATACACGGTGGAGGCATGGATTTAAAATTCCCGCACCACGAATGTGAGATTGCTCAAAACAAAGCTGGATACGATGAAGAACCTGTTAAATATTGGTTGCATACCAACATGCTCACATTTAACGGAAAAAAAATGGCTAAAAGTGAAGGAACCGGTGTTACTCCAAGAGAAATGTTGACCGGCGATCACCCATTACTTACGCAAGCCTATAGTGCCATGACTATTCGCTTTTTTATGTTACAAGCACATTATCGCAGCACACTCGATTTTAGTAACGAAGCATTACAGGCCGCTGAAAAAGGTTTGAAACGATTAATGGTAGCCCTTAATTCTTTGGAGGATCTTGCTGTTTCTGAGACATCAACCTTAGATGTTTCAGACATGCATGAAAAGTTGTATGCCGCAATGAATGATGACTTTAACTCCCCAATTGCTATCGCACACCTATTTGAAGCCGTTAAGTGGATTAATCTTATCGCTGATGGAAAAGAAACCATTTCAGCTTCAGACAAAGAGGCATTTACCAAATTACTCAATGACTTTGTTGTTGAAGTCCTGGGTTTAAAAAATGAGTCTAACAACGATGGGGCTGACAAAATAGATGGATTAGTTCAGTTTGCTTTAGAACTAAGACAACAAGCAAAATTGGACAAAAACTATGCGATGTCTGACAGTATCCGCGATCGATTGAAAGAAATTGGTTTCGAGATTAAAGATGGCAAAGATGGTTCAACGTATACTTCATTATGATGCACTGGAAAATAATTCCCACCATATTTATTATTCTGTTACTCGGGAGCTGTAAGTCAGATCCTCATAAGCCGAAAGAACCGAAGAAAAAAACTCCACCCAAAATTATCAATGTGTCTTTTGATTCAGATTCAGCGTATCGTTATGTTGAAGAACAAGTGGCTTTTGGTCCACGTGTGCCCGGTACTCAAGCACATCAAAGCACTTTACAATATTTAAAACAAAAACTAGCCGAATACTGCGATACTGCTGAGATACTAAGTGGTACCTTAACAAAAAGGAACAATCGAGTTGTTCCTATATATAATGTGTGGGGTCGCTTTGATGTTGAAAATCCTAAACGTATTATTTTGGCAGCCCATTGGGATACAAGACCGCAATCTGATGAAGACCCTGAGATAATAAACAAACCTGCAGATGGGGCCAACGATGGAGCCAGCGGAGTTGGTGTATTAATCGAAATTGCTAGACAATTACAATCTATCAAACCTGCCTATGGCGTTGATATCATATTTTTTGATCAAGAAGATGGTGGCGAAAGTGGAGGTCCTCCAGATAGCTGGTGTCTTGGTTCACAGTATTGGGCAAATGAAGCTTTGGAAAATGGGTATAATGCTAACCAAGGCATTTTACTGGATATGGTCGGCGCAAAAAATGCGACATTCGCTCTAGAAAGCAACTCTGCCATGTATAACCAATCACTTTTATTAGAAACATGGAAAACCGGACAAGGTCTTGGATATGGTAGTTACTTTTTATCCATTCCAGGAAGTACAATTACTGACGATCACATCTATATGAACCGTTTTGCCGGTATACCAACAATCGATATAATCCATTACGACTTAAAAACACCAAGTCGCTTTCCAGAACATTGGCACAAGCAATCGGACAACATGGATGTAATTGATAAAAATACGTTAATGGCCGTTGGACATACGGTGTTACATCTTGTGGCCAATAAGCGTTAGTCTAAATTTTAATACCTTTTCGGATATGAACACTGTTTTACTTTCAATTTTTACATTAGAAAACCTTGGAGACCTCATTATGCTTGTCATGCTACAAGCTGTTTTGGGATTCGACAACTTACTGTATATATCTCTAGAATCGCAAAAGGCTCCTGAAGACAAACAAAGTCTGGTTAGAAAAACCGGGATTGGTCTTGCCGTCGTATTTAGAATAGCACTACTATTCATCTTGATGCGCGTTATCTCAATGGTTCAAGATACCCTGTTTAGCATTAACATGGAAGGAATCTTTGTAGGTACTTTTAATCTCCATAGCTTAATCGTTTTGTTTGGTGGAATTTTCATACTGTATACAGCCATAAAAGAAATATGGCATATGATGAGTTTAGATCCCGACAACAATGGACAAACTACTAAAAAACCTAAAACCGCCGGACAGGTTATTTTCTGGATTGTGTTGATGAATTTGGTATTTTCCTTCGATTCCATTTTAAGTGCCATGGCGTTGTCTCAAGTCTTTGTTGTTATGGCTACGGCCATCATCATTGGTGGTATTTTAATGATTTGGTTGGCAGATAGTGTATCTACTTTCTTGAAAAGAAATCGCATGTATGAGGTGCTTGGATTGTTTGTTCTGTTTGTGGTAGGCATCATGTTGATTACAGAAGGAGGTCATTTGGCGCATTTGGAGATAGCAGGCACGAAGATCACCGTTATGAACAAGGTTACTTTCTATTTTATCATTACTATTATGGTCTTGATTGATGTCGTACAAGGTAGATATCAACGAAAAATATCAAAAAAACTAGACCACTCAGAATAAGACGATGCAACAAGAGACAGCTTTAAACCTGCTAAAGTCTGGGAAAAATGTTTTCCTAACAGGTTCGGCTGGAACTGGTAAAACGTATGTATTAAACCAATACATACAATATCTAAAGGAACGTAAAATTCCTGTTGCGATAACTGCGTCTACAGGTATAGCCGCTACTCATATGAATGGTCAAACGATTCATTCATGGTGTGGCATGGGTGTTAAAGACAACATTCATCAAGTTGACTTAAGAAAGCTCTCCGAGAAAAAATACATTCAAAAAAACGTTCAAAATGCCAAGGTGCTTATCATTGATGAGATATCAATGTTGCATAAAAATCAGTTACAGATGGTCGACGAAATATTGATTCATCTGAAATCAAGTTTTGAATCTTTTGGAGGGTTACAGGTGGTTTTGTCTGGTGATTTTTTTCAGCTACCTCCGGTCACAAAAAACGAAGAATTGAACCGCGACAAGTTTGCTTTTATGAGCAAGTCATGGGTTGATGCCAACTTAACTGTATGCTACCTAACAGAGCAATTCCGTCAAACCGACAATGAGCTGAATGATGTGTTGAATCAGATTAGGAAAAACGACGTATCACCTGAAGGCATGAGTATCTTGGATGAGGCCGTATATAACAAGTTTAAAGAAGAGCCGACGCGTTTGTATAGCCACAATTTCGATGTTGATCGTGTTAACCTTCAAGAAATTGAAATACTTGCTGGTGAAGAAGAGATTTTTGTGGCAAAAACAAAAGGCAACCAAGGTTTACAGGAGATGTTAACCAAATCTGTTTTAGCACCAGATAATCTAATTCTAAAAGAGAACGCCCGTGTCATGTTTGTTAAAAACAATTACGAAAAGGGATATATGAACGGAACACTTGGTACCGTTTCGGCGTTTGACCCAGATACTGGCTACCCTATTATAAAACTTAGTAGTGGTAAGGAAATCACAGCAGAGCCAGAAGCCTGGTCGGTCGAAGATGAATCTGGTAAAACATTGGCGTCCTTTACTCAAATACCCTTAAGGTTGGCCTGGGCTATAACCGTCCATAAAAGCCAAGGAATGACATTAGAGGCAGCTGAAGTTGATTTAACAAAAACATTTGAAACTGGACAAGGGTATGTTGCCCTTTCGCGTTTGAAAGACTTAAACGGTCTACGATTATTAGGATACAATGAAATAGCCCTGCAGGTTGACGGATTAGCGCTAAAAGCGGACAAACGATTTCAAGAACTCAGTGCCCATGCAGAGAATGGTTTAGATATATCCAAAATTAAAAAGGATCAAATCAATTTTATAAAACACTGTGGTGGGCTTACTGACCCAAAAGACATAAAAAAACAAAGTCGAGCTGCAAGCGCGAAAAAGAACAAAATATCAACGCAGGAACAAACCCGTGTTCTTTTTGAAGAGGGTAAGTCGCTTAAGGCTATTGCTGATGAACGTGGTCTTACGACGGGAACTATCATTAGCCATCTAGTTTCACTCAAATCTGAAGGTGTTACTTTAGAATATAGTCGACTTAAACCAGCACTTGTTGGTCTAGAGGAAATGGAAGTTGCTCTATTAGAAATAAAGACCCGCGACAACGAATCCGATTTCTTAGAAAATGGGACTGTAAGATCGAAAGTCTTATTTGACCAACTCAAGGGCAAGTATAGCTACGAAAAAATCAATCTTTTCAAACTGTTTCAATAGCAGTAAAAACCAATTGTCATGATGTCTCTCTTTTTGGACTATTGCCCACATATGAGTTTTTGGCGCATTTGGGCACAGACTCAATGTGCTGAATTCTGTCATTTTAACTTTTGGCAAACGCTTTGTTTATATAAAATCGGAAAGAGGCAACTCAATCCATTTTTAATGTCGCATGTATGAAAAATTACTACCTATCTATTGTTACTATTTTTAGCATTTTAAGCTTTGCCAAATTCGACGCAAAAGCAGAACAAACTTGCTAAACCATTTCTGATTCTGAAAATAAAATATACAAATTCCGTTTGTCGGATGGAACTACTTTAGACTCTAAGTCGTTTAACGACTTAAGCTCTCCAGAAGCTTCTAGCTTAAACCTTAAGGATAATATATTATGGATATTGAAGGCAGATGTGCTAAATTACATTCCAGTCACCACGACTTTGACCAACACTCCAAAAGCCTTCGTGCTGCGCCTTTTTCTCACTCTCAAACTTAATCCCGCACTTTCCCGGATTGCCTCCCTGCGGTCGGTGATCCGTTCTGTTAAGAGGAGGGTTAAGTTCAGTAAAACTGGTAAGTTTAATGATATAAGCTGATCCTTCCCAGTCAGATCCTATTGCTCCATTTCCCTCATAGTAGGGTTTTGATACTTTTGAAATCGCTGTTAGGCCTTTGTTATCAGTTAAGTGAAGAACTATATCGCCCTCACGAACATCTCTCATAGAACTATAAATATCAGCACCTCTTTTGTCTTTTGTTGGAGACCATAAAGCCTTGCCTAATTTGAGATCTCCTTCAAGCCTGTCTTGTCTTCCTTTTACTATTGTTTTTTCTATCCAGACCTTCATTTAAAAATCTTTTGTTTTATTGGTGCCAACGCTACGCTAAAAAGCGTAAAACGGTTAGGTTGGTACGGTTATGATTTTTAGCGATTGTTGGCATTAGTTTTTCTGTTTTCTATTATTAAAAACACCTTAAGAAGGTCTTTTACGTTTTCTTCTTGATCTGTTTATTGTGTATACCGTCAGCTAAATGAATAACGTGAGTATAATCATAAATAGAATGGCCGGTTAATACGTACGCCTATCAAAAATCATACTAGACACTGCATCCCTTTTTTGAACTTAGGGCTAAATGATTTAACGCTGTTACAGTTTTCTTTTACTATCGCTAAGATGAGAGCCGAATATTTATCGGCTGTTTGCATTGAAACAATTATGATTGAGTATCTCGTTTCTTAATTAACGTGCTTAAATAATAATCTTTTATCTCTTTATTAGATTATCAACACAGTTCAGTGCCCACAAATAACAAAACCAGTCTTAAAGTATGCAAATTGTATGCAAATAAAAAAGCCTTACATGTCTGCAAGGCTTTTAAATTTCTGATAATCAGTGTGGGCGATGTAGGATTCGAACCTACGACCCTCTGCTTGTAAGGCAGATGCTCTAAACCAACTGAGCTAATCGCCCCTACTCCTTTTGAGGGCTGCAAATATAATATTACCCAAATCGTATTTCCTTACTTTTTTTAAAAAAAATTCATTGCCACAAATTGTAGACACACCACCGCCCCATGTTTATTCGTTTTGGGTAAACAAAGGCACCAATGTAGCATCTTTGTCTGTTAGCATTTATAAGCAGTAAAAAACTGAAAAAAAGAATCAAATACCTCCATAAATTATTATGGTGGCTACTATATGCCACTCCAGTAATTTTAGCTTCATATTATGTTGGAGGCAAAGTATTGCGCAACGTGCTTATAGCCGAGCTTAATGAGCAGTTGAACGTTCGCGCTACAGTAAATGCAGTAAACCTTAATGGGCTTAGAACTTTCCCAAACCTCAGTCTTGAGCTCACTAATGTTCGGATTAACGAATCGAAGCCACATTATAACCAACACTTGCTGTACGCACGTCGTGTTGTAGTTAAGTTTAATCCACTCACGTTACTAAAAGGTAACAACGAAATTGACAAAATTGAACTGTCTGGTGGTGCGCTGCGCATGTTTACAGACAAAAACGGGGTCACCAACTTTGATATTTTTAAACCAGACACCACATCTTCTGAAACAAGCCTTGATATTGACCTGAAGCATGTCGTAATGAAAGGCTTCAGGTGTGTTTATGTGGATCAAACCCAAAACCAAAGTCTCAACTTTGAGACGGATGAATTACTCTTTTCAGGTAAATTCAAAGACGACACGTATAAATTAAAAACTAAAGGCGATGGGCTTTTTGACCACCTCACATTAGGTGGTGTTGACTATGTCATTGGCAAAAAAATTAGAACAGACCTTGAGCTAGAAATCGATCAAAAAATTAATGCTTACCACATAGAAAAGGGTAAAATCGGGATGGACAATTTAATGCTCGACGTTAAAGGTGATGTTTTATTGGTTGGTACAGAGCCAGACTTGGACCTTACGTTTAATGGAACTAAAATAGATGTTCAAGCTGTTATATCCGTTTTACCTAATGAAGTGGCTTACACCTTACGTGATTTAAAGAGCGCAGGGCAAATTGATGTTTCTGGGAAAATTCTAGGTCGCTTTACAGAAGATTCTTGGCCCGACATCAATGTCGCTTTCGGATTTGTTGATGCTTCAGTAACGTCTAAAACGCATGACCTAAACTGTCAAAAAATTAATCTTACAGGCACTTTAAAAAACCCCTCCTCAAAGCAACTTGATATGCATATCGATTTGGAGGAACTCAATATGAATAAGTCCAGTATTTCAGGGTTGTTGGATATCAAAGACCTCTCAACACCTGACATACAATTCGCCCTGAAAGGTTTGGTAGACTTTTCAGACATAAAAGGGCTTATTGTCCAGAATGAATCCGACGAGTTATCGGGCAAAACCCTTTTTAATGTGGAGGGCAAGCTCCCGTATAACGACACCCTCGATCAGTTAAACTTCAGTGCGTCAACAGTTCAAGGTGATATTGAACTTAGAGATGTTAATTATAACGGGGTAGACGGCTCCATAGCTAAACAACTGTTTACCAAGTGTCGAATAAAAGGTGATGCCCTGAATCAAGTTGAAATCAAAGGGGAGCTTTGGAAAAACAATGTGGATTTTGTTGGTACCATTGGCAACTGGCAGACGTATTTGGTAAATCAAAAGCGCTTAAAAATAAACGGCACATTAAAAAGTACCCAGATTAATCTTGATTTCAGCGGAGACACAACAGAGAATGTTGACACAACTAAATTAACATCGTTGAATTATGATATAGATACCGACCTAAAACTTGAAGTTGAAAATTTTGTTTGGTCCAACTTTAAAGCAAAAAATCTCACGGGGAGGTTGTTATGGGACAATCGTGGTATACTTTTTAGAAATTTAATTTTTGATGCTTGGGGAGGCACGAACCAAATGGACGGTGAGTTGCTTGAATTTGAGGAAGAATTCGCATTAAGCTCGACATCTATTTCAGAAAATGTTGCCATAGAAGAATTGCTTAAAGATTTCGACAATTTTGGTCAATCCGAATTTACTCCTGAAATCCTTCAAGGAAGACTTACCACCACAATAGACTTGCACATGCTATTTGACCGACGTTTCAATGCGATTGAAGACAGTTTTAAGTCATTGGCGGATGTGCTGATTGAAGATGGTCGGTTAAAAGACTACACTACCATGGAAACATTATCAAGTTTTATTGACTTAGAAGACTTGCAAGACATTAAGTTCAAAGAACTAAAAAACACAATCGAGATTTACGACAGAACTATCTTTATACCAACCATGAACATTCAAAACAATGCATTGAATGTAGAAATTTCCGGGACGCACAACTTTGATAATTACATGAACTATCAACTCAAAATTCGCATTACCGAATTGCTCGCTAACAAATCAGGATGGGTAAAACGCAAAAAAGAGCGACAACTAGAAGAAAATAAAGATGGTGGTTTGAGTGCTTTTATTCTTATGGTTGGCACACCTGATGACCTTAAAATCAAATATGATCGCAAAGCGGTTAAAGACAAAATCAAAAACGAGGTTAAAAAAGAACGTCAAAATTTCTTTAAAGAACTTAAACGTGAAATTAAGCGCGAAAAATCCCCAACCGAAGACCGTAAGAAGGTTCAGTGGGAGGATGAGTGATTTCAGATTGGTTATTATGCCTTGCGCTAATCGACCTAAGAACAGAGAAAAAAGATAAAAGAATATAGACTGGAAAGAGTGAAGTTGAAGTTAAATCACATCCACATTAATAAATTCACTATTCAGACATTCTATAATTCAGACAATCAGACATTACATAGTCTATGACGTAAGAAACCAGCATTTGGTTGAAAATATTTGTGAATTTGCTGATTTCATACCAACTTACACATATGTCTAATAAAGATCAACCCAAAGGTTTTGACAAAGCCAAACGCAAGGCTGAAGAACTATTAAACAACGGTACAAAACTAAAAACCGTTTTAGACAAGGGTATCAAAAAAGCAAAAGACGAAAACAACGCACTAAGCGGTTTCTTTGATGACCTTCAAAAATTATTTAGGATGCTTAAGGCATATATCACCGGGCATTATAAAGACTTTTCCGTCTCAACGCTCGTATATGTTGTAGCAGGGATTGTGTATTTCGTGAACCCATTTGATGTTCTCCCTGATTTTATTGTGGGTCTCGGTTTTATTGATGATGCCACTGTTATCGCATTTGTAATAAAAAAGATTCAAACCGAACTAACGAGTTTTACCCTTTGGGAAGCGAACAACACAATCGAAAAGTAGACCAATATTAGAAACACGCAACTCATAAAAAAAGCCCCAAGCTTTTACACTTAGGGCTCTACAATAGTTTCTGTTAAGATTATTTCGCTGCAGCGTATCGCTTTGCAACTTCATCCCAATTCACCACATTCCAAAATGCCGCGATGTAGTCGGGACGTCTGTTTTGATAGTTCAAGTAATAAGCATGTTCCCATACATCGATACCCATTATTGGTGTTCCAGCACATCCAGCGCCCATTACTGGGTTGTCTTGATTTGGCGTGCTACAAACACAAAGCTTTCCTTCGCATACACACAACCAAGCCCATCCAGAACCGAATTGTGTTGCCGCTGCATTAGCAAAAGCTGTTTTGAAAGCATCCATTCCACCTAGATCACTTTCAATTGCCGCTGCAAGATCACCAGAAGGTGCGCCTCCACCGTTCGGTGACATAATACTCCAAAATAAACTGTGGTTATAGTGCCCTCCGCCGTTATTGCGAACTGCTCCGTTATCGTTGTGATTCTTTAATAAATCTTCGAGAGACTTTCCTTCGATCTCTGTTCCTTCAACCGCTGCATTTAACTTGGCAACATAACCAGCGTGATGCTTGCCATGATGTATTTCCATTGTGCGTGTGTCGATGTTTGGCTCTAACGCGTCTGTTGCATACGGTAGTGCAGGTAATTCAAATGCCATAATGTTTTGTTTTTTACTGTTGGACAAAATTATTTAAATCGTTCAGTATTGATACGCAATTAGTCGTAAAATTGTTTGGTCAATCCTAAAATAAACTCATGAACGTAAATAAGTTGATACGCAACCGACGCTCCATTTACCCCAGTCAATACTCTGGCGAACGCATTGACGATGCTACAATTCGCGATATAATGGAGAATGCAAATTGGGCGCCAAACCACTACCACACTGAGCCATGGCGTTTTATCATTTTTAAAGAAAAGGGTCTTGAGCGGTTAATGTCGACCCTAGCTGAATTATACAAAACACATGCAGGAGATAGTTTTCAGCAGCCTAAATACGACCGTTATTTTGCAAGAGCAAATCAGGTTTCTCATGCCATAGTTGTAGCGGTAGAATACAGTGAAAAACCGAATTTGCCGGAAATTGAAGAAGTTGAAGCCGTTGCTTGCTCTGTACAAAACATGTTGCTAACGGCATCGAGTCATCCAGAAATTGGTGGTTACTGGAGTTCAGGGATGCTGGTTTATTTACCCGAATTTGCTGAGTTTCTTGGCTTAAAAGACAACCAGGCTTGCCTCGGAACTGTTTATTTGGGCACTTTAAAGGAAGACGCGATTCGACCAAAATCAACTCGAACACCAATTGGCGACAAAATTAAATGGGTAATTCAGTAAAATGAGAGCAGTAATACAGCGTGTTCAAAATGCCTCTGTGGAAATTGATCAACACATACATGGAGCAATCAAGTATGGTTTACTTGTTTTATTAGGTGTGGAAGAAGCAGATGCCAAAGACGATGTGAATTGGCTCATTCGCAAAATAATACGCATGCGTATATTAAACGATGAAAATGGCGTAATGAACGAATCGATCCTTGATCAAAATGCTGACGTTTTGGTTATAAGTCAGTTTACACTTCACGCTTCAACAAAGAAGGGAAACCGGCCATCTTATATTCGTGCTGCGCGACCACAAACCGCTGAAATGCTGTATAAAGACTTCATTGAAGCTCTTGAATCTGAAACTAAACGTTCAGTACAATCTGGTGTTTTTGGGGCCAATATGCAAGTCAAGTTCACCAACGACGGTCCGGTAACAATCCTACTTGACAGTAAAAATCCAGAATAATTTATTGTACGTCGTTTCGTTACTTAGTAATAACCGTTTACGTTGTATTTTGCGGAATATATTTAGCCAACTCCTAATGAGCCCATTCAGAAAACACCTACTTTCTATCTCTATTTTCAGTGTCACATTTCTAGTTACTATTTTAACTCCATTGCTATCCCAGGCTCAAGATTCGCCTAAAAAATATCCAAGTCTATTATGGGAGATATCAGGGAATGGCGCTGAAAAACCAAGTTACCTGTATGGCACCATGCATGTGAGTAGTAAACTAGCTTTTCACCTTGGTGATACTTTCTTCATGGCATTAGAAAGTTGTGATTATGTAGCCCTAGAAAGCGACGCAACAACATGGCTTTCCTATATGTTCGGAATGGAATACATGGAGGAAACAGGTGGCTTATATCGGACTGCAGAATATCATCGTGACTTTTATAGAGACGCTTTTAAGTTTGAAGAGGTAGAGAAAAAAGTGTTTGGTAGCAGTTTGAATTTCAGCAACCGTATTATGAATGGTATGTTGTATAGAAAATCGTCGTATGCTGCTGATTTTGAGGAAGAAACATACTTGGATATGTACATCCACCAAGCGGGAGAAAAACTCAATAAAAAGATTATTGGTTTGGAAGACTTCATGGAATCACAGCGATTAACACAACAGGCAGACATCCCTGATGACGACGAAAAAGACAAGCCAAAAAACCTAGACTATCGTAAACTTATTAATTCCGGCAAAAGCCCACGAGAAATGCTGGAAGATGCCTACCGCAGTGCCGATCTTGACATGGTTGACTCTCTTCAGCGAATAATCAGCCCAAGTAAAAATCACCAAAAGTACATGTTGCATATCCGGAACCAGAATATGGCAGACAAAATGGATTCGATTATTCAAGCTGGGAAAACATTGTTCTCTGGCGTTGGTGCAGCTCACCTTGCAGGTGAAAAAGGAGTGATTGAGATGCTACGCACCATGGGCTATAAAGTACGTCCGGTTACACGAAACATAGGAGACTATAGCAAAAACTATAGAGATAAGCTCGAAAAAACGTACGTTAAACGAGAGTTGAAGACTTACACAACCTCAGACAACTGGATTGAGGTAAAGTTGCCCGGTAAGCTGTTTGAAATGCCTTCAAACCAATATTACAAAATGTACTTCTATCCTGACATGTCGAATGGTACAAACTACTCATTGATACGGTTGAGATATCATGGTGTCATGAGAAATCAAACCAAGGAATACATGATCAAAAGAATCGACAGCTTGTTGTACGAAAACATACCTGGTAAGATTCTAGAGCAAAAAGAAATTGAAAGAAATGGCTACCCCGGGTTTGATATTATCAATCGAACAAAGAAAAGTGACTACCAACGGTATTTGATTTTTGCAACACCGGTAGAGATGATTGTTTTTAAAGTAGGCGGGACGCTTGATTACGTCAAAGACAACAACAATTTAGAAGAGATATTTAGTTCGTTTAAAATAAACGGTACAGAGCATCAATGGCAAACACATACCTCACCGTATGGCTTTTCTATCGACCTACCAGGTACACCCATTACAGACGAGAAAAACACGGATATGAAGCACTTGTTCGGCAATGCCGTTGAGTTGTTTGCCGTAAATGGTGATGACTTTTACAGTGTAAAACGGGCTTCCTATCACGACCAAAGCTATATTGAAGAAGACACTTTTGAATTGTCTTACATCGCGACACAATTTCAAGACGACCTAAAACACAAAGAGATTAAGCGCTCATTTTTACAACATAAGGGTTTGCAGGCAATGAAAACGACCTGCAAAGATTCTCTTCGCTTTGTGCACGCACTATACATGTTAGACGGTCCACGTTATTATCAAATATTGGCCAAAACAGGTGACTCTATTTGGCCTGATAAATTCTTTAATTCATTCAGTATTACAGCTGCTCAACCGATACGAACGTATTCAACATTTGAAGATACGACCTATTATTATTCTGTCAAATCGAATACAAAAAGGTCCGGATATAGTGCGTTTGACTTAAAAGAAATTACAAGTCGAATTCGCAATAAAGAAAACGACAGAAACTATGATGGTAACTCTGATTACATCTATTACGGCGATATGATGAGTGACGAGGAGGTATATCTCTATTTCCGTCAATTCTCTAGGTATTACTATCGCCCATCGTACGATTCGCTTTGGCGTGGTGAAAAACACTTTTTTACCAGAAAAGGATTGGTGTTGAACAAGGAAAAAATGAGCAAAGACTCCAACACCTATTCATTTGTGCTAACAGACACAAATAGTATCCGAAAAATTCATGTTCAATATCGCGTAAATGGCGGTGTGCTTTACGGTATGCGATACGTATCTGAAATAGGTAAAACCAGTGAGTTTGGAAATACGTTTTTTGAGACATTTAAACCACAAGAAGACACCGTAGTTGGGCTACCGTTTAACCAAAATAAAGGAGATATTTTCTTGGAAGACTTGTATGGAGAAGACAGTCTTGCTAAAGATTACGCCCTGCAATCCATGCAAATGATAACCTTCGATAAAAAACACACCAAACGTGTAATTGATATCATTGACGGGTTTAAACACAAAGATTTCGGGGTAAAAGAAAGGGTGCGACTCATCGAACAACTGGGTTACTTAAAACATCGTGCGATTATGCCTTACCTCGAAAGTGTGTACAACAGGAGTGTTGATACCGCACAAATTCAGGTAGCCGTGCTTCAAGCCTTAGTTAATCAACGATCCAAATCAGCGACCAAACTTTTTGCAAAACTTTTGGAGTCTGAAACACCATTGGTGAGTCAGAGTTCTGTTGAATACCTTACCTCAAGCATGTCTGATAGCTTAATCGTGTATCGCGACTTATTCCCCTTCCTTTTGAAGTTTACCGGTTACCCAGAATACAAAACAGGTATTTACGTTTTAATGGCCGATATGCTTGATAGCAATGTATTAAAACCTAAAGACTATAAAAGCTTTAGAAAAGATCTGGTTAGAGAAGCCAAAGACGGTCTTAAACGAGTAATGGCTGAGTCGCATTCCGAAAGCGGATATGATTCTTATTCTCGTTATTCTTATAGTAGTTCGTCACACTCAGAGGGCATGGAAGCGTACAACAAACTTCTCATTCCGTTCAAAAATGCTAAAGACGTAAAGGAATATTTTGAACGAACCAAGCGGTTAAATTCAAAACCAGATTTGTTAAATACCAGTTTGCAAATGCTCGAAGCAGGTATAGACGTGGAAGATACCATTTGGGGTCATTTCGCCAATCAAGATAAGTACCTTATAAAACTGTATGTGGGTCTTAAAGACATCGGAAAAGAACACTTAATTCCTGATTCGTGTTTGGTCCAGAAAAAGGTTGCCAGGGGTTTATTGTATCGTTATGTAACTATTGAAGATGAAGACAGCGTTCAGTTTTTAAAACGCGTAGCAGCAAGAACTAAAGACACAGAAGGATACATCTACATTTTTAAAAAGAAAGACAAATACAACGAGGCAGAATGGAACTACGATTATGTAGGTGTTTTGCCACAGGACTCAACCATAATTCCAACCATAACCGATGTTCGAGACACAGGCAATGACTACCTAGACGACGAAGATTTGGATGAAAAGATGGAAGATGCCGTTGAAGACTTATTGTACACAGAGCGGAACAGGGTAAAAAAGAAAAATCAGCGGTACAACTACTACGGCTACTAAATATCGACCGACTTAAAAACGGTCAATTAACCCTTGATTACTTTTTGGGTTCTCTCCCCGGAGTGTATGGCGCTTTTACAATATCCAAAGTGTCTTCCATTTTCTCTATAGAAGCCTGAACAGCCTTGATTTTAGTCAGTTGTTGATCAAACTCTTCTTTTGCCTCACGGTACAATCTTTTGTTCGTTTCGGTGATTTCTGAAGCATTGCTCAATGAACTATAATAGGCCATACTTGCACGGAAAGACAGTGTATTAGGTGTCTCAAACTCGCGCTTAGACAACGCCCCATCACCCCAAACAACCCGTTTAATCGTGTTCATTTCAATCTCCGTTTCACGAATAGTTTTGAGCATGTCTAACGACGAAGTTGGTGTGTTTTGAACGGCCACCTTAATATACTTTAGGCGTTTGTCCATGTCTTGCATAGTGCGTGAAGCCGATGAAACCGACCGGTACAGTTCACCACTCATTTTTTCAAAAGCCAACACTTCCACTCGATTTTTTGCTGGTAACGATTGGTTATTAAGTGGTTTAATATCAAAACTCTGAGGTGAAACAAGTTCGGTAACAACCCCATCTACCACCTTCGACAATGATACTGTGTAGGTTCCTGGAAGGGCTTTAGGCCCTTTGTCTGCACTGCCATATCTACCTGGTTTTTTAACAGACAATACCACTGGACTTGTTGGAGGATATCTAAAATCCCACACCATACGCTGCATTCCTTTTGTTGGTTTGCTTATAAGTCTGCGTACCACGTTGTTTTTAGCATCTCGAATGATGAACAGCAGATAAGGTGCTTCCTCTTCATCCTCAAGTCTTAACGCCTCCTTGCTGGGGTAATAAATGTCTCCATTTACTTTTTTTATCTTTTTTTCCTTTGCGGCTCGTAATTGCTTTAGGGTTTTGAGTTCCTCGTTTAACAAATACGTAAAAACTGCTCCTACGGGTGGGTTTGGTGTTGTAAAAAAGGATTCTCCTTGTGACGCCTTGCCTGGACCCCCAAATGGTCGGCTTTGGTTGAACATTAGTGCCGTTTTGATCGGATATATTACTGCTGGCTTGGCCGTATCATTTTGGCTAAAGTGACGTAACGTTGAATAGTCGTCTAAAACATAAAAACTTCTACCGAATGTGCCTAGAACTAGGTCGCTTTCACGCTTTTGAATTTCCAAATCACGAACCGCAATTGTGGGCAATCCAGCCTTTAACTGTGTCCACTCTTTGCCTTTATTGATTGAGAAAAAGACGCCAAACTCGGTACCTGCAAACAAAAGATTTTTGTTGACATGGTCTTCAGCAACGTCATATGCGCTTCCACGCTTAGGTAAGTTTCCTTGTATTAATGTCCATGTCCGACCCTTATCGTTTGATTGAGCTATATACGGTTTGAAATCGCCTTGTTTATGGTTGTTAAAAACAGCATACACCACGTTTGCATCATGCTGTGAGCAAACGATAGAATTTACATACGTCATTTCAGGAACTCCAGATATACCATCGACTTTAAACCATGTTTTACCATCGTCTTCCGTAATTTGTATTAGTCCATCATCTGTTCCAATATATAAAAGTCCTGTTTGTACTGGAGATTCGTCCATGGCTACTATGTTGCCAAATATGGTGGTTGACTTATTTTTTTCAACGCCACCAACTTCCCAAACCCTATCCATAACTTTCATTTTATTACGGTCAAGCTGTCGGGTTAAATCAGGACTGATTTCATTCCATGAATTTCCTTGATCATCACTTCTAAAAACTTTGTTAGCAGCAAAATAAAGTCGCTTATGATTGTGCGGAGAAACAATCAACGGCGCATCCCAATTCCATCGTAATGCAGGATCGCCTTTTTTGTGTTGTGGTTTTATACCCGTTCGTTCACCACTTTTTTTATCGTATCTAACCAACCAACCATATTGCGATTGGGCATAAACGATGTTCGGGTCAACTGGATCTATCGCTGTTTCGAATCCATCACCGCCATTGGTAATGAACCAGTCATAGTTGGAAATACCTTGTTCGTTTACAGTTCGTGACGGCCCTCCTTGACTGTTGTTGTCTTGTGTGCCTCCGTAAATATTGTAAAAGGGCGATGCGTTGTCGACACTTACTTTGTAAAACTGAGTTATAGGCAAATTGGTTTTGTAGTGCCAGTTTTTTCCATGGTCCCATGTCTCGTATAACCCGCCATCACATCCCACCAACCAATGTGTAGTATTTGCGGGATCAATCCACATGGCATGATTGTCTACGTGTTTGGACTTTTCTCCGGTGGCAATCACTGTTTTTCCGCCATCGATGGTGTGGTGTAACCAAGTATCCATTACAAAAACTTTGTTCTTGTCAAGCGGGTCACAAACGATCTCTTGATAATAGTTACCGCTTGTTTTGTATTTGCTCATTTTGCTCCAGCTCGCTCCTTGGTTGGTTGAGCGATAAAACCCTCCTTTTCCATCAGCGGCTTCAACTATTGCATAAATAATATCAGGTTCTGACGGAGAAAGTGCTAAACCAATTCTACCCTTATCTACTGCTGGCAATCCCTTATTAATGGTGTCCCAAGATGTGCCTCCATTGGTCGTCTTAAAAACACCAGAACCAGGACCTCCACCAATGTAGGTGAACACATGTCTTCGTCGTTGTTGGGAGGCGGCGTATATCACCTCCGGATTCCGAGGATCCATCTGCATGTCTGCTACGCCAGTGTGTTTATCAATTTTAAATACTTGTTTCCAGTTTTTACCTCCATCAATCGTTTTATAAATACCTCGTTCACCACCAGCACTCCAAAGTGGCCCCATACTTGACACGTAAACAATGTTGCTGTTGGTTGGGTGTATCAGAATTTTGCCTATGTGCTCAGACGTCTTAAGGCCCATATTTTTCCAACTTTTCCCGCCATCTTCCGATTTGTATACACCATCTCCATACGCCACACTTCTTTGGTTGTTGTTTTCGCCAGTTCCGACCCAAACAACATTCGTATTGGAAGGTGATATGGAAACACAGCCAATTGAATAGCTGCCATATTTGTCAAATACTGGGGTATAGGTGTTTCCCGCGTTACTGGTTTTCCACACGCCGCCTGACGCAGCCGCAACAAAATATTCAGTCGAATTATTCGGATTTACGGCAATATCAATTACCCTGCCTGAGGTAAGTGCCGGTCCAACGGATCTAAATTTAAGCCCATTAAACGTCGTTGAACTCAATGCGGTTGTCTTTTTTTTTTCACTTGACTTTTTTTGTGCACTACCAATAGTTGCAAAACCCAAAAAGATGAAACTGAAAAATAAACTGGTAAATCGATTCGTATACATAGCTGTGCAATTTAATAGCACTTCAGCACAAAGACTAAAGCCAGAAACATTTTTAAGACAACAATGCAGTTAGTTTGGTTCAAACTCAGTTAAAACATTGTTTTTAATGTATTCTCTATATTTGGAAAAAATAAAAATATGGAATGGTACTTAAAAGTTCTACGGAGCTACGCAGAGTTTGATGGACGAGCAAGACGTAAAGAGTTTTGGATGTTCTTTTTGATTAACCTCATCATTAACTACGCCTTGATGTTTATAGGTCTGAAAATAAACCTACCCTTTTTGTCTACAATCTATGGTCTTGCGATTTTGATCCCTTACTTAGCTGTGTGGGTTAGAAGAATGCACGATGTTGGAAAAAGTGGATGGTACTTGTTAATCCCAATCTACAATATCATTTTGGCCGCTACCGACAGTGTTCATGGGCCTAATGAATATGGTCCTAATCCAAAAGGGTTGGGCAATGAGGACAATGATTCTGATCATTTAGTTGAGGTTTAACCCACATACATAGCGGGCTATTTCCTCTGAATGACCGGTTTGTTCTTCAAACCATTTTCTTAATATCTCCTCGACTACTTTATTTGACGTTCCTTGTTGGTCATACACACCTATGAGTTCAAGGAAATGACGTGGATCTTGATCTACTGGGTGGAGTACACCCAATTTTTGTAATGTTTTTGCTTCAGGGAACTTGTCAATATTGTTACCTGAAAAAATTGGTAGTCCGTGTACGGCGGCTTCTAGCACATTGTGCAACCCTTTTCCAAACGCTCCACCCACAAATGCAACGGTAGCATATTGGTAAGCGCTTGACAGGTGGCCAATGGTGTTGAGTATGACTACACGTGACTCCGTGAAATCATCTGAATCTGTAAATAGCTTAGGCCTTAGGTGCTGATAGGCGTTTTGAATCCTTTTAATATTAGTTTGACTTACATCATGTGGCGCAATTATGGCCTTAATGTCTGTGTTAAAATCTGTCAAGTATTGCAGTGCAATATATTCCTCTTCTGGCCACGAACTTCCTAAAATAAGCGTAGGTTGGTTTTTTGTAAAAGCAGCAATCGAAGGAATCTCATGATTCTTTGTTTTTAATTGCATTGCACGGTCGTAGCGTAAATCATTTGACAACGTCGTGTTTTCAAAGCTTAAACTTTCGAGCACCTTCATTGATGATTCATATTGAACGTAAATTCTATGGAACTTCTTCAACTGGTTGCGCCAAGGAGAACCTAAGGCTGAAGTAATAAATTGACCTGTTCTGAATTGACCGTTAACTACCACATTTGTACAATCACTTTTATTTAATGCCCGCATTAAATTCAACCAAAAGTCATACTTTACCAATACAAATACCGAAGGATTGACTTGTGAAACCAATTGTTTCATAGCTCCAATTCTGTCGAGTGGCAGGTAGAATTTGCCGCGTACTATTCCTTCTGTTTTAGCGTGATCGTAACCGGATGCTGAAAAAAAGCTAACAACTACCTCAAATTTGCTTTGTACTTCGCTGTCAGAAATAAGTGGAACAATCATTTCGTACTCGCCAAGAGAAGCACAATGTAACCACATTACCGGTTTTGAAGACTGATTACGCTTCCATTCTGAAATATCTTTAAACGTGGTTTCTCGTTGATTTTGAAACCTTTTTATTTTTTGATTAAACCCAGCAACTAAAGGCAAAAAATACCTTGCAAATTCAACTATGAGCGTATACAGAATACGCATCAATCAATAAAATATTCTTCTTCGCTTAATTTCTTAGTATACACGGGTAGAATAATCCCAATACGGACACCTTGTAATAGGTCAGTCCTTTTGAGTGGGTTATAGGTTCGTGTATCAAAATCTATAGTGCGCATACTTTTGGTAAAGGCTTGTTGAAAGCTAAAACCAACTTGAAAGTTTACACGTTTCTTTGGATCTAAATGCTGGTACCCAATAAATTGATTAAGCGCTATGCCACCAGATAGCCGGTCGTACCCCTTTTCATAATCTTCGGTTACCTGAGGTACCGTTAGTGACGAGGCAAAAATGTCAATTCTGTGGAGCATAAACCCAAATCCAACGTCAACCAAAATACCAGAGTTTTTGTTGTTTTTAAGCACTGGAAAAAGTCTTCCCCCATTCATTGTCAACGTATGTCCACGCTGATTTAAACGTATAACTGAGAACAACCCATCTTTATCAAAAATCTCACCTGTTGGCCCAACGATTGAGTCAAACATGTTTCTTTCTTTAACATTATTCCCAAACATCCAATTGTATTTAAATCCGGCTGTCCAGCCCGATTCAAATTTATAACGTGCTCCGAAACCCAGGGTAGAGTTCCAACCAAATCGATCTTCTAAATCTCCCTTTGGTGATTGAACGCCATATTGTATATCAAACAGGTATCCTTGTTTTTTAGGAAATACCGTTTTCTGTTGTCCAGAAACAGTACCACAAATGGCAACAAAGAGGGTGATGATGGTGAGACGCAGTAAATGGGTTTTCATTGTACGGATTTAACGTGGCAAATAACGTAAAATTCAGGGTATAAGGTTAAGATTTGGTTAATATTGCGTGCAATATTACTAAGGTATGTCGATACAGATGGTTGACCTAAAAGGTCAGTATCTCAAAATAAGCAATGAAATAAATGAGGCGATCCAAGAAGTGATTGACTCTACAACCTTCATTAATGGTCCACGTGTAAAACAGTTTGCACAAAACCTAGAATCATACGTGGGTGTAAAACACGTTATACCGTGTGCCAACGGAACTGATGCGCTGCAAGTTGCCTTCATGGCGCTAAACCTAAAGCCCGGTGACGAGGTAATCGTTCCGTGCTTTACGTACGTTGCCACCGCTGAAGTTATTGCTTTATTAGGATTGGTTCCTGTGTTGGTGGATGTAGATTCTAAAACGTTTCAAATTGACACTACCGCATTCGAATCAGCTATTACGGCTAAAACAAAAGCCGTAGTGCCGGTGCACTTGTTTGGCCAGTGTGCAGACATGGAAACCATATTAAGCATTTGTAAACAGCACAACATTTATGTAGTGGAAGATACCGCTCAGGCTATAGGTGCAAATTACACATTAAACGGTGAAGTTAGAGGTGCGGGCACAATGGGGCACTTTGGAACAACGTCGTTTTTCCCTTCAAAAAACCTTGGTTGCTATGGCGATGGCGGTGCCATTTTTACGAACGACGATGACTTAGCTGAAAAAGCCAGAATGATTTGTAATCATGGTCAAAAGAAAAAATACTACCACAGCGTTGTTGGAGTAAACTCAAGATTAGACACTGTTCAGGCAGCCATACTAGATGTTAAACTGAAGTATTTGGATGAATACAGTGCTGCACGTCAACAGGTAGCAAATCGTTATGACGAGGCTTTTGCTAATCATCCTGCTTTAGAAATACCCTACAGGGACCTAAAATCAACACATGTATTCCATCAGTATACATTGAAAATCCATGACTTAAACAGAGATGCTCTTAAACAACATCTTGCAGACAATGGTATTCCAAGTATGGTGTATTACCCTGTTCCGCTCAATGAACAAGAGGCGTACAAAGGAGTTGGAAATTTCCCTGTTACTGATGACCTTTGCACCCGTGTATTATCGTTACCGATGAGCACAGAATTAACAATAGATCAACAACAAAAGGTGATAGAAACCTTATTAAATTTCGCTTAGATAAATGAAAATTGCAGTAATTGGAACCGGTTATGTTGGATTAGTTTCTGGTACTTGTTTTGCCGAAACCGGCAATCATGTAACCTGTGTCGACATTGACGAAAACAAGGTAAATAGTCTTCGATCAGGTAAAATAACGATTTACGAGCCTGGACTAGAAAAACTATTTGAACGAAACCTTAAAGAGGGTAGACTTCACTTTACCACCGATATAGAAGATGCTATTAAAGAAGCGAAAATAATTTTCTTAGCGCTTCCAACCCCTCCAGGAGAAGATGGTTCAGCCGACCTTTCATATGTATTGGGTGTTGCAGAACATTTGGGAAAAATAATGACCGAATACAAGGTTATTGTTGACAAAAGTACTGTACCGGTAGGGACTGCACAAAAGGTGCACAATGCGGTTGCAGCCAACTACTTTGGCGAATTCGACATCGTTTCTAACCCAGAGTTTTTAAGAGAGGGAGTTGCCGTAGACGACTTCATGAAACCTGATCGTGTTGTGGTTGGTTGTAGTTCAGAACGTGCTGAAAAATTAATGCACGAATTATACGCACCGTTTGTGAGACAAGGCAATCCAGTAATTTTTATGGATGAAAAATCTGCTGAACTCACCAAATATGCAGCGAATTCATTTTTGGCAACAAAAATCACATTCATGAATGAAATTGCACGTGTTTGTGAATTGGTAGGTGCTGACGTTGACAAAGTACGTAAAGGTATTGGTACTGATACGAGAATAGGTAACAGGTTCTTATTTCCAGGAATCGGTTATGGTGGCTCATGTTTCCCAAAAGATGTGAAAGCATTGGTTAGAAGCTCAGCCGAAGTGGATTACGATTTTAAAATTTTGAATGCTGTTGAAGAGGTTAATGAATCTCAAAAAACATTTTTGATTCCAAAGGTAAAAACGCATTTTGCTGAAGACCTTTCTGGCAAACACTTTGCTTTGTGGGGATTGGCGTTTAAGCCAAATACGGACGACATTCGTGAAGCCCCAGCGTTATATTTAATTGACGAACTTGTTGCCGCAGGTGCTACAGTTACGGCTTTTGATCCAGAAGCAATGGCAAATGTTAAAGGTGTTGTTGGAGATAAGATCTCTTTTGCTGAAGACATGTATACTTGCCTAGAATCAGCAGACGCTTTAATCATCGCCACAGAATGGTCTGAATTCAGAAACCCTAACTTTGAGCGAATTGCAAATGCCTTAAAAAACAAAACTGTTTTTGATGGGCGAAATTTATTTAACTTGAATAAAATGACTGAACAAGGGTTTACTTATTACTCAATCGGTCGAGAAACAATCAAATGAAGAAGGTATTAATAACAGGTGGTGCAGGATTTTTAGGTTCACATTTATGTGACCGATTTATCAAAGAAGGTTTTCATGTTATTGCCATGGATAACCTGATAACAGGTGACCTAAAAAATATTGAACACCTCATGCCTTTAGAACAGTTTGAGTTCTACCACCATGATGTTTCTAAATATATTCATATTCCTAGTGAGTTGGATTATGTGCTGCATTTCGCATCACCTGCAAGTCCAATAGACTATTTAAAAATACCTATCCCAACCCTAAAAGTGGGTTCATTAGGTACACACAATTGTCTTGGTTTATCTTTAGCCAAAGGTGCTCGTATGCTTATTGCCAGTACCTCAGAAGTGTATGGAGACCCAATGGTGCATCCACAAAACGAAGATTATTGGGGGAATGTTAATCCTGTTGGCCCAAGAGGTGTATACGACGAAGCCAAAAGGTTTCAAGAAGCCATGACCATGGCATATCATACATTTCACGGAGTTGAAACCCGAATCGTAAGAATATTTAATACCTACGGACCACGAATGCGACTGAATGATGGTCGTGCTTTACCCGCTTTTATAGGGCAAGCGCTACGTGGAGAGGATATAACTGTTTTTGGGGATGGAAGTCAAACAAGAAGCTTCTGTTATGTAGATGATTTGGTTGAAGGTATTTACAGACTATTGCATAGCGACTATGCTTCACCGGTAAATATTGGCAACCCGGATGAAATTAGCATCTTGGACTTCGCAAAGGAAATTATTGCTTTGACTGGCACTGATCAAAAAATTGTTTTGAAAGATTTGCCGAAAGACGACCCTAAACAAAGAAAACCAGACATTACCCGAGCAAAAGAAATTTTAGGATGGGAGCCAAAATACAGCCGTCAAGAAGGATTAAAAATCACCTACAACTATTTTAAAAGTCTCCCGAAAGAAGATTTATATACCTATGCTCACCCACGTGAGTTTACCTAGAACCTTACATCAAGTTCGTTAAGGCCTTTTCTAATTCTGGATATCGAAATTGAAACCCTGTTTGTTCTATCCGGTGAGATGATACCCGGCTGCCCTCTAAAAATATCACTGCCATTTCCCCAAAAATTAGTTTTAACACAAACGCTGGCACGTTAGGTAGCCACGTCTTGCGATTCAAAACACGACCAATTGTTGATGTTACTTGAGCGTTTGTAGCATGTGTTGGAGCCACTGCGTTGTAAGGTCCACTCATGGCAACATCTTCAATACTCTGGAGATATATTTCACATAAATCATCAATATGTATCCATGGCATGAATTGTTTTCCCGAACCTAAAGCACTCCCAAACCCTGATTGTATTGGTCTAGCCATCTTAGCCAATGGTCCTTCTGTCGGAGTCATTACGACTCCTGTTCTAAGCTTAACCGTTCTCACATCGTTTTGCTCAAAGGCGTCAGCCGATAATTCCCACTCTAAACAGACATTACCAATAAAATCTTCGGCCGAACTATCTGCCTCAGCGAAAATAGTGTCACTTGTTGTTGCACCATAATATCCAATGGCCGACGAACTAACAAACACGTCTAAATGTATGCCTGCCGCCTGCACAGCTTTAAGCAATAGCTTGGTTGATTTAACGCGACTGTCTCTAATTTCTTGTTGTCGGTGTTTTGTCCAACGACCTTCACTAATGTTGGCCCCTGCCAAGTGAATTATGGCGTTAATCCCTTCAAAGGCATCTGAATCCACAACTCCTTTGTTTACGTCCCAGACAAATTGTTTGTAAGGCAGGTCATTTTTCTTTGATCTGCCTAGTACATGAATAGCATAGCCCTTTGTTTCAAGCAATCGACATAGGTGTCGACCAATCAATCCTGAGGCTCCAGTTACTAAAACAGTTTTCATATTAGGTCTCTTCGCTTACAATTTAACATTGCTCACAATTATAAACTCTCTATCTTCGTTAAAGTTTTCCGAAATGGCACTTTGTTCGATTGTCATCTCTAATACAATTATTACATGTCATTTAAAAATCTAGGCTTATCAGAGCCTTTGCTGAAGGCCATTGCACTTCAAGGGTATAAAAATCCAACACCTATTCAAGAGAAGTCTATTCCAGAGGTTTTTGCTGGAAAAGATGTACTTGCTTCTGCCCAAACTGGGACAGGTAAAACTGCTGGATTTACGCTGCCGCTATTGCAGTTGCTATCGGAAAAACCAGTCCAAAAAAGACGTCCAATCAAGGTTTTAATCTTAACACCAACAAGAGAACTAGCTGCGCAAATACTAGCCAATTTAGATCAATACGGCAAGTTCTTGGATGTCCGTTCTACGGTCATATTTGGTGGCGTAAGTGCAAACCCTCAAATTACGGCTTTACGTAAAGGCGTTGACATTTTGGTGGCAACACCTGGAAGATTGCTTGATTTAGAAAACCAGCGAAAACTATCGCTGCATGAAGTTGATCATTTGGTGCTAGATGAGGCAGACCGTATGTTAGATATGGGATTTCTCAGAGACATCAAAAGAATCCTACAATTGCTTCCAAAGCGCAGACAAAATCTTTTGTTTTCAGCCACATTTTCAAAGGAAATAAAAGCCTTAGCAGGTAGCTTTTTGCACAATCCGGTATTGGTTGAAGCAACTCCTGAAAACACAACGGTTGAAAAAATACAGCAAAAGGTTTATCGAGTTGACAAAAAGAAAAAACCTCAACTCATTATTCAGCTGATTAAAGAAGGAAACTGGCAGCAAGTGTTGGTTTTTACCCGTACGAAATACGGAGCTAACAAGTTGGCTGATAAGATGGGTAAAAATGGCATTACAGCCGTCCCTATTCATGGAAACAAGAGTCAAAACGCAAGAACCAAAGCCTTGTCTGACTTCAAAAAAGGAAAAGTCCGAGTATTAGTCGCCACAGACATCGCGGCTCGTGGATTAGACATTCCTTTATTGCCACACGTTGTAAATTTCGAAATTCCTAATGTTCCTGAAGACTATGTTCACCGAATCGGTAGAACTGGAAGAGCTGGTGCAAACGGAGAAGCCGTTTCATTGGTTTCAATTGAAGAAGTTCCTCTTTTGAAAGACATTGTAAAACTCATTGGGTTTTCACCAAAAACGGAAGAAAAAGAAGGTTACGAACCGACTGACGTTGTTGTTCCTAAACAGAATCAAAACAACAATAAACCTAAACCACAAGGCAAGTCACGACATGGCAACCAAGCCAATCGTAATAAACATAAGAAATATTATGGTAATAAACCGAGGCGAAAGAACACTTAGCGCTTTACCTCTACTTTAACAGCAACAGGACCTTGGTTTCCCATTTCAACCTCAAACTTAACCAGGTTGTTTTCCTTGATAGGCTCTAAGGTATTGTTAATGTGTACGAAAACACTTTCGCCAGTAATTGTGTCTTTAATAAAACCGAAACCTTTATCGTCGTTGAAAAAAGTGACTGTACCACTTCTTTCGATTTCTTCCTCGATATCTTCTTTTTTGGAAACACTAATTTCAATGCTTTCAATTTCGATTTCTTCTTTTAAACTTGGATCTGGAGGAGTATCAGTAAAGTTACCGTTGGCATCAACGTACATAATCATGTCGTCAAGACTCTTTTTATCTTGACCACGCTTTTCCATGCGCTTGGCTTCCTTTTCACGCTTCTTTTTGGCCTTTTTGTTTCTAACTTCTTTTTTACCGAATGTTTCTTGAGATCTCCCCATATATATTTTAACTGTCTTTATCTACTCTTATTCATATAACAATAACATAGTTGATATGCTAATTTGTCCGACCAAAGACGTAGAATTATCTTCAAAGGTAAAATAAGCGCATCAATAATCTAAACGATATTTGTTATTCTGTTGTAAACAATGTTGCGGCAATGTAGTCGGCTATTAACTTTCCTTTCTCTGTGAGGGTTATGATTCCGCCAATATTTGTCAGTTTGCCATTTTGCTCTAAATCTTCAATTTCTGTCCCTACATGTTGGTCAATATCATATTTCAACTCCTCACGTAGAACATTTGTATCCAACCCCCATTTTGTACGTAACCCCAACATAATCAATTCGTTAATTTGGTCTGCATTGGATAATTGCTCATCATTATATAAAACTTCCCCAATCTCTGTGGCTTTTAGGTATTTGGCGTTATTAGCCACGTTCCACCTGCGATAACCGCGCTGATAGGAGTGTGCTGAAGGTCCCACGCCAATGTATGGCTTCTGTTTCCAGTAGTTTGTGTTGTGCTTTGCATAATCCCCAGGTTTGCAATAATTAGATATTTCATATTGCTCCCATCCTTTGTTTTCAACCTCTTTCAGGAAGTATTCAAACTCGCTGGCAGATTTTTCCTCATCCAACCGTGGGTATTTCTTGGTTTTAACAAAGTGGTGAAGCGCAGTGCCTTTCTCTACAGTTAAACTATATGCCGATATGTGGTTTATTGGTAGGCTCAGTGCCTGTTGCACATTGAGCTCCCATACTTCAGAGGGCATTGTGGGTACGCCATAAATTAAATCTAAATTGATGGATCTGAAACCTGCCTTTTCGGCTTCCAAAATAGAGGCCGTTGCTTGATGGTGATCGTGTGATCTATTCATCCAATCTAAATCCCTTTGGTCAAAAGACTGAACACCAATACTTAACCGGTTTACGCCACTTTCGAGCCAGTCGCTTAAATTCTGTCTCGAACAGTCGTCGGGATTGGCCTCTAAAGTGCATTCGATTTCTATAGCAAGGGTATAATTTTCCTTAATTGTATCCAGAATATCCTGCAACTCAGTTTTCAATAACACACTTGGCGTCCCTCCACCAAAATACACCGTATCAATTACCTGATTTGTTAATTCAGACTTCCTTTCTATGAGTTCTTTGCAAATGGCTTTCACCATGGCACTCCGGTTTGCCAATGAAGTTGAAAAGTGAAAATCGCAATAATGACATGCTTTCCTACAAAACGGTATGTGTATGTAAATTCCGGCCATCTAAACCTAATGTGCAGTAAATCTACTGCAACACTACAACACGTTTGGTTACCATTTGATTGCCATCCGTAATTCGTACAAAGTAAACTCCAGGTGTATTGCCCACTTGTATTGATGTGTGGCTTCTTCCATTTTCAAGCGTCATTTGCGTTACCACAGTTCCGTCGATATCAAAAACCTCAATGGATGACCCTGTTGTGAACGTTCCTTGAACATGCAACCCTTCACCCACATGGATTGGGTTGGGCGAAATGGCAATCCTCAATACCCTTCCTTTATGTATTCCATTCAATTGACATGTGTCTATGGCCGTTGCAAAGTATTTGGCCATGTTCGTTCTTCTCAAAGTGTAATTATCAAACGCATGACCAGCTGTTGATGGGTTGGCAATTTGCATAGCGCAATTCGCATTGTTATTCGTTTTGTCGAACTGGAATTCTGGTACGTCTTTTCCGTTAGATTTCGCTTGGTTTATCAAATCTACAATACCTTGCGAGCCAAACATCAGCGGCCTGTTAATAATCCCCTGGCAATTAAACGGAAATTGCATAGCGCATGCATTAAAACCTGCATACACACGCGAATATCCTATAGGAACAATCAAATCATTGGGCTGATGATAGGTATATAAAACTGGCGTCACGGTTGAATGACTTTCCATGATATCGTTAAACACACCTCCATAAAAATTACCTACCCCGCGTATGGTATAATTATTCAATTGAGGCTGATTTAATACGCCTCGGTACGATCCTAATTTCGCTCTTTCAAGACCCATCAATTCAATAGAAGTGTCTAATCCTCTACTGACAATACAATCCGTTTCATAAATTCGATGAGGTGGTTTAGCATCTGTCATTGACCCTGACAAACCTGACATCACCTCGGTGGAGTCATCGGTAAAGCCAACACCTAAAGCGATAAACCCCCCAGCGCTTTGCCCAACCACAAATACATTGTTAGCATCTGGTTTATACGTGGTTCTATTGTTCACCAAGTATCTTATCGCACCATGTACATCTTGTATGCCCCGGTAGTATGCTCGATACCACTCACTTGAGTCTTGTACATTCAAGCAATTCCAACTTGCACCAAGCGACGACACATTACAATTTACCAGCTTATCTGTATGTAAAACACCTAATCTGTAATTTACAGATGCGGTGATATATCCCCGTTTTGCAAACTCTTCTCTAAGTGTAACCAACGATGCTTCTCCTTTGTCTCCACTCATAAATGCCCCTCCATGAACGACTATCATTATTGGCTTACCACAATTTTTATCAGGTGCATTGGTAGGATAAGAAATGTCCATCTTTAGATCCCTAACATTTCCCGCAACATCCGTTGCGCTTCCATAAGAAATGTTTAGATCTGATTTAATTAAATACTTGGCACTTATATAATCTTGTGCGGTTGCAAAGTGGAGTCCAAGAATCAGTGCGACTAATGTTAAAAAAGCTTTCATTTTCCTGTTATTGGTTGCGTTGGAAAGATACAACAATTATGTTTTGGGAATAACTGAAGCCCATAAGTATTTGCATGCCAGTGTTTTATAAGGAGCCCACGACGCTACGATCGCAAGCATCTCTTTTTTTAGTTGCTTCTTTTCTGATGTTAAATCATACCAATGCTTCATCTTTGTTTGAATCCCTAAATCGTCCACTGGAAATACATCTTGCCTATCCATTGGAAACATTAAAATCATTTGAACAGTCCATTTACCGACCCCTTTAATTGCAGTAAGGTAGTCCACAATTTCGGTATCTGACTTCGACATTAAATAATCCAATGACATGTCATTTTGCGAAGCAAATAGGGCAACATTCTGTATATACTGAGACTTTGATCCCGACAATCCGACTCCTCTTAACTGAGAAACTGCCAAGTCCAAAACAGCTCTATAGTCTGGGTAGTGTGCTGGAAACAAGTCTAAAAACCGTTTCCAAATGATGGCAGCCACTTTAGTCGAAAGCTGTTGAGAAACAATAGACTGCAGCAAACTGGCGTAAATATCGACACTCGGCGAAGGTTCAATTTCAACGGATGTTGCTTTACACACCAACGCTAACTTAGGGTCTAAAGACCACAGTTTCGTTGTGATTTCTTGGTAAGACAATTCGGATGACATACATACAAGTATACGTCATCCACCTTTTATCTTTTATTGTGGTTGCTCCATTTGCTCTACAACTTCAACCCAACCACCCGGTTGTGTTGCCATAATGGTATTGTCATACATACTCTCAATCGACACCGTAGGCTGGTAAAAACGTCCGGCATAGGTAGCCGTTAGCTTGTACTCATATACCCGGGTTCCATTGCTTGATATGTTTAAATACGTATACACTCTATCGTCTCTAAAGTCTTGAAAGACGTAATTGTTGCTTCCTGAGTTACTGATTCTAGTGTTTTCAATTTCCCAACCTGTTGGCATCATAAACGATAACGCAAGGTCTTTTAGATACCCTTTTTGTACACCGTTTTTTACTTTCACAATGGCTTTAAACTCAGTTCCTTGTTCCAGCTTACTCGGGTCGATTGCAACACCATCATAGTTTACATATTGAACATTTAGTGCCAAGTGGCTTTGCTTTTTTACTGTATCTGTTTGCAGTGGCACATAGGTCTTTATCAATCGGACAAACAGTAAACCGCTGCCTTGATTTTTAATGGCAATAGGAAACTTCTTGTTGCGCGCATTACGAATTAGTTCTTTTTGATAAATCGCTTTTCCCGTTTTAATTGTGTTTGTGTGTACACCTCGGGTTAATTCAAAGTGTAATTCTCCATTGCCTTTGCTCTTTTTGTAAATGCTTGAGATAGCAATTAAACTGTAGGCCGTTTCTTGCGTGCTCAACCAGTGGTTAGACGCTAATTTTCCAGCAACGTCTTTCATTAGGTCTGCATAACTGAGCTCGTCACCAATAAGGCTCAAGGTTTCTAAAATCATAGCCTTGTCGCGCAGTGCACTTCCAAAAGTATACCCATGACCACTCGTATAGGTTTGCGTTTTGAACTCTAGATCCTGAATTAGGTTTTCTGCAACCTCCGGCATGCCAGCTTTGGCATACCCTGCAGCAAGTCTCCACTTGACTATTGGACTTAAATTGGTGCTTTCTCGCATGCGGTTCATTGAGGCCAGATCTGTTTCGCCTGCTAAAACAAGTGTATATAACCTGTACGCTTGAATCAAATCATCCCCGTAGCGTGCTTTTGTAAAGTCTTTGGCTCGTTTTTTCTGGTACGACAACCAGTTTTTCATAAACCCTTTGTTTACTTGATATCCCTTTTGCTGCGCCAATAGTAAGAAGTGTCCCGCATAGTTAGACCCCCACTCACTGCTTTCTTGTGCCCCTGGCCAGTAGCCTAATCCACCTGAGCTATTCTGAAATAAGTATAACCTTCTTATGGCAGCTTGTATGTTTTCGCTTGATCTGAATAATTGTTCTTCATTTAAAGTCAGTATATCGCTTAAAAACAGTTGCGCAAAAACAGAGCTTGTAGTTTGCTCAACACAGCCATGCGGATATTGCAACAATTGGTTTAATCTAGATTGAAGATTCAAAGGAGGTAAGGCTGAAACTTCCAATGCACAAGTGTTAGTGCCGTCTAAACCTGAGAGCATCACCTCGGACAAAATGGTTTCTCCTGATTGTACAACTAGATCAATTACATCGGTAACGCTAGGGTTAGGCGTTCGAATCGCAATGTCAATTGTTTTAGAAGCCCTTTCTTTGTTGTGTGAAGCCGTCGTAACCACTTTCACAACACCCACCTCTTCGGCTACCTCTGCTAAAAAATAGATGGTTTCATCACCTGACTTGCTGAATTCAATTGTTTTGCTACTAGCACCAACGAGTCTCAATCCGCCTTTGGTTTTGATGTCAACTTTCACTGATTTTTGTCCTTCTTCAAGTGAAAAAACAGTAACTGGTATTTGTACAACTTCACCTGGACTCAACACCCGCGGCATGGTTGGAAGAATCATAATTGGTTTCTTAACTTTTACAGACTTTTCCGTTTTACCATACGCATCGTCTTTACGCGCAATCACCATGATGCGCACAGCTCCAATGTACGCCCCCATTTCAATGTAGTGACGGGCAGTTTGACCCGGCTCTAGTTTAAAGGGTCCCAAAAATTTCACAGCTGGTTTAAATCTATTTGCCTTGTGCACCGATTCATCTACTCCACCAGATTCATCTCCACCAACACTAAGTACGTTTCCATATTTTCCGGCATATCCACCCATCACCTCATCGTATAAATCCCACGTTCGAACACCAAGACCTTGCTTTTGGTAAAAATGACTCCACAAGTCCGGTGTTTTAAAATGTGTCAAATCCAGCAACCCTTCGTCAACAACAGCAAGGGTATACGTCATGGGCCGTCCATATTTCTCCTTGACTTGAACAAGTTCGCGTTTGTCGGGTCGTATTTCATCTTTTACAAGCAGTCGCGGAAGTAAATGACTTTGTTTGTTTTCGACCTTTATAGGTAAGATTCCATACAACCGTGCAGGTAGGTCATTATCCTTGTGTTTATAGGTTTGTAGGTAGCTGACATGAACATACACGTTAGGTGTCATTTTCGCATTAGTTCTAAAGCTAAACTTGGTTTCACCAGTGCTTCCATTGATCCAGAATTTTTTAAGTATTGACGACCCGTTTTCGACACAAACCAAGGCCCTTCCAAAATCCGACGATGGAATGGTTATATTTACCTTTTCACCAACACCGTATTGCCCTTTATTGCTCGTTAAAACAATCGTTTTAGCCTGAGTTGTGTTGTTTCTATTCCCACGTTTCCAATAAGGCCAATCTATATAGAAAGTGTGTGAACTTTTGTGTTTCGAAATTGGATCCTTAGCAATCATAACAAAACGCCCCCAGTTCGGGTATGGAAGTCTAAAGGAAGTTGCAGATAACCCTTTGCCGTCGGTGGTTACAACGGTGTCGAGCACAGGAAATAAGCTGTTGGATTGCATATACGTTGAAAGGTTGCCGTTGTTATCCCACCACCAGTTCCAATCAATTTTATAGATTTTGACCTCTACTTTCTTTCCAGATATCGGTTCTCCTTTGTCTGTTACATTGGCCAATCGAAACGTATGACGTTTACCGGTTTCTAAGCTGTTGTCACGTTCGTTCACTTTTGGTGATTCTATCCCAACATAACTCTTATAAACTTTAACAGGAAAAGTGCCGTAGTCTTGACTAAAATTTCCTCCTTTTTCAAACACCTTGGCCATCAGGTTCACTTGTAAGCTACCGCGCACATCATTGTTTAAAGCGAAATCCGGTTCAAAGTGTACAGCACCATTTTCGTCTAAAGATCCTTCCGACAAAATCATTTCCTTGGCTTGACTTGGTTTGGTTCTGTCATCAAAAATGAAAGTGCCAAACTTTGCAAATTTGGTTGCCACAGGAGTAAGCCTGCCTTTAACGTTATACTTCATATTTGGTGCAGGTGCTCCATGTAACCAAGACCCCACGATTGAAATGCGGTTTTTGGTGCCAACGGTAATCATGCTGTCTTTGACGTCTATCGCAATCTTCAATCTGTTAGGTTTAACCGTTTCTATAGCCAGTGTTTTATAAAACGTCGAGCCACCCACTTTAACACGCGCTGTATAATTTCCTGTAAACCACTTCGCTTCCGTTGAAGTTCTAAAATCATACACGTCACCAACAGACGTGGTTCTTACTTTTTTTCTTACCACCTGACCTCGGGGGTTAACAAGTTCAAACGTGACCGGTGTATTCACAGGTAAGTTATTTTGTTTGTCTTGTAGCGTAAAACAGGTATAAATACTATCACCCGGTCGCCATACTCCCCGTTCAGTATAAATCTTTCCATCAACCATGGCCGAGCCATTTACGCCTCCAACATCAAACTTACTTGTAGAGTTGTTACGGCCATTTCCCAATTTGAGGTATCCTTTTTGGGCTCCAGAACTGGCCACAACCATATACGCCTCTTTAGTAAGCTTGGTTTCAGCCATTCCCAACTGATCGGCATATACCGTTTTGATTTTAATATTCTGGTAGGTAAAAAAATCGAGTTTGGTATTGGCCAAAGGTTGTGCGTTGATTAAAGAACTAACAAAAACATGGGTCTTTTCATCGGCACCTTTTTTAACGATTAGGCCAATATCCGATGCCAAAATGTTTCGACATAGAGAACCACTGTAGTAAAACCGTCTGTCACAAGGGGAGTAACCCACTAAGTTGTTGTTTTCTCCATTATAATACTCGTGGTATAGCCCGTCTTCATCAAGTGCATAATCACTTTGCCCTTCTTTGCACTCAAAAAATGTATACGAACTTCTATAACCTATCAAAACGCGATAAATAGCTCCTGGTTGTTTCTTGATGTATTTGTTGATGTTTAACGTGTAACGAGACCACTGGTTCTCCAATGGTTTTTTGCGTTCACCTAAATCCACCTTACCCGAATATACCAACGACCCCACTCGAGATAATTCGTTGTTGCCGTCAAGATCATTCACCTGCAGAAATTGTGGGATGTTCTTTTCGTGTATTTGATAAATCCAAACATCTACCGCCTTAAGCGCCATCGTCTCAAAAGGGAATACAACACCTTTTGCATCTGGCACAATTGTGCCCTTCCCAATCATTCTAAGCTTAGGCTTAGTTCTTTCGAAATTGATTGTTCGTGAAGCGTCCTTTTTCAATCTATAACCGGCATAATTTTTTATATCCGCCGAGCAAAATAAAGTATGGGCGTCGGTCAACCTTGATTTCGGATAGATAGTGACCTTGTTGCCAGATAGTTCGTAATTTTTGACTCTCTGGCTGTCGAGCAAAATCAAACCAATTAAGCTTTGGACGCTGTTTAAACTTTCAGAGAAATACATGTCTATTTTTTGATCAGGTTCGTTCGTAACCCGAACAGACTCCAATCTAAATATTCCCATTCCAGCCAAGTGAACAACTCTTGTATCGTCTGTTTCAGCCTCCACGCTTTTACCTCGTAGTTTCAAAATCACATCTTTTTGATACTCCCCTCTTTTCAGGCTGTCGATTCTAAAATGGAATGTGTTTTCTGTATGAGATAACCATTTTATATGCAATGGCTTTGATCCATCATCCCCAGACAAACATTCTTTTATCAATGCAATCTGCTCCTTATCACTCGATTGCACCATACCAGACAAGTGCCGGTATCTTGGATTATTGTCGCCATACGTGCGTATTCCATTCAGCACGAGGTTGAGCTTCTGTTTTCTGGTCTCAAACCGAAAAGGGAACTTTTTAAGTTCTCTTTTAATTGTTTTTAGTTTACCTAAATAAAAGACTCCTTGATACACTGTTCCTCTTGGTAATTTTTCATCGGGAGTAAACTCAATGGTTCTATTGTCCACCCATTGTGCTTTACCCTTAATACTTGGACTGAAATCCAGCAGGATGTTTGGGTCAATTTTTCCCATTTTACTTTGTTTGATTGGTTCAGAAATAACCACTTTAACGGATGCATCTCTTCCAACAACCCCAGAGGTATACGCCGAGATATGTTCTACAAATTCAGGGTTATAAACGGGTAAGGTAGATTGGTTGTTGCAGGCAACAACGGTCAATAATAAAACGAGTAAAATGTGATAAGACTTTTGCATAATTAAAACTGATTTCGAATTCAATTTTAATTACACGTGCTTTCCAAAAAGACCCTATTTAATTATAAGTGGTGCTAGAATTATTTTCCGTATGTGATTTTATATTTTTTGTACAAGGGGTCACTTTCCTTGAAACCAGGTCGGTTTTCTGCTTCTTAAAGGCATAGAAAGTCCAATATTTATTAAGAAGTAGTGGTCCTTGTTAAACCGGCTTCCTCTATCCCGTCCTGCTTTATATTGATCTTCATCTCCCCGATAACTCATTGCCGCAGATACCCTTCCTCGGTTAATCAGTAATTCTTCTCACGAATAGTAACTTGTGCTTACATCATCAATATAGTCCGTGTTCGTAGCGCGATATCCCATCTCCACATAAACGGTATTACCAAATCCATACCCATAGCGCAACCCACCACCAATAGGGATGGCAATATCAACCAACGAATAGGGCTTCGTTCGTGGTTTTAACCCTTGGCCTTCTGTAGTTAGTGGTCGCAAAGACACATATCTAGTTTTGTACTTGGCCTGTGGGCTGTAATAAAACCCACCAAGGCCGCCAAAAACATAATACTCCCAACTACTTCTTCTCTTTTTTGTATTCAAATTGAATTTGGCTACCCGAAATTCTATCAATGCCGATGCCTCTAGTATATGGGTTCTAAAACTCAGGTTTCTGGGGTGTCTGCTTGTGGAAAAAGAGTTTGCATCCGATTGCTCTAGGTATACATAGCTTAATCCTGTTCTTAAAGCAAGCAACTGGTTGAAGTTTTGCCGTATTCCAGCGCCAAGACATGGTTTTGTAGCACTTAGATCCAAGTCTTCGTAGCCAAAAAGAAGAACCGAGTTTTTCTACCTGCCTCCAATGTCACCAAAAAAATAGCTACCTCCTATGTAAGCAAATTTTTCAACCTTGGGCTTATTGTAAAAGTCGTATTGGGCAAATACAGGCCCACTTAATATCAGCGTACAGATAATGAGTATGGCTCGAGTTATACCCATTAATTACCCTGAATTCCAACTTTTTGTGTGTACACCTCACCAGTGCTCGTGATCGCATTTACAAGGTACAATCCACTTGGTAGACCAGCAGTAGCAATGTGCCACTTGGTTCCTTCAAGATTGACCTTTTGCCGAACAATTTTCCCGCCCATGTCCATGACTCTTAACTCCGGGTATGTATGCCCAACAGGCAAGTGCACCTTCAAATCACCATCATTTAAATGTGAAATAACTATTTTGGATTTAGTTGCGATTTTATTTACCGAAACGCTATTGTCTTTTACCGATACATCCATCAGCACAGGAAGGTGGTCAGACATCTCATACAACGCATTTTGCACTGATGCTGGGATAATGTTGCTCGCTGGATACTTAATGTTGCCATTAAACCTTCGGCTATCTTGACCAAGTGCTGTATATGTCCCATCCAAGTATTGCACACCGTAAGTGCCTTCTATAACCTCTTTGCCACAGAGTATAAAGTCAAATCTATCGTCCATTCCTCCAGTGCTAAAACAACCACCCCTAGAATCTCCGTCGTGGGTGCTCTGTGTATGTAAATTGGAGTAAGTACTTTTATTTTTCCAACTGCCCGGGGCGTCTTTGGGGTCGTAAAAACGAATCGTTGTAGCGCTGTTTTTTGTGATGGTTTGGTAACAAGCCTCGCTGTGTGTTTGTATATTGAAATCACCAGCAAAGAAATAACTGTGAGACTTGTGGTTATTTTTTAAATATTCCATGGCCGCTTTTGCCATTTCTTGTCTTTTGTCTTTATCAGCTGATGTCGACCCTGCCTTTAAGTGAGCAACAAATACGGTAAGAAATGTTGTGTCGCCGGTTAAAAGTGCTCCATTTTTAACAAATAGTGTGTAAACATCAATGACTCTAACCATTTCTGCATTATTGACATCTTTATCTAACGCAACCTGATTGTACAACTCTAACTTGTTGCTGTTAAAAAACAACATGTTAGTTAAGCCACTAAAACTGTTATTGGCGTATTCCGCCTGATCGAAATGGCTAACGCCATTTTTATTCAAAGAATTTGTAAGAAGTTTATTGGGGTTCAACCAATTTGCCCCCATTTCGTTAATGGTAAGGATATCAGGTTTAACATGAGAAACTATCGTTTCTAGGTGCCCTTCTTTTGTGTCTGGATTATTGGTACTATTGGTGCATTGGTTTGTGGTGTTGCGGTAATTCAACAGATTATAATGCATAAAACTTATCGTGTCTTGGGTAAACCCAATTGATACGTTTCCAATAAGAAGTAGAAAAATAATAACCCTAACCATATTGCAAAGGTAAGGGTAAATTGCAGGGAAAAGTATCTCCTTAAAGTTATTTTACGGTCGAATAATCAAACCTCTTTGAGTGCTAAAAGTTGGTTTTGCCAACAACATGAACTCAACGCAAAAGCCTTACTTATGGCCAAACAGATTACCAAATCTTGATCTGTTCGTTCTTAGGTTTAGACATTTTGGTGTTTTTGCAGTTGAACGCTTCTTGAAACTCTGGAATGTTGATTAATGGTCCAATTACCCTTTGCTCTCCAGGTGAATGTGGGTCTGTCAAAATTCGATTTCTCAGGGTTTCATCTGTGATGTTTCCTTTCCAAACATTAGCCCATCCAAGAAAAAATCTTTGCTGCCAAGTAAATCCATCAATCTTTAGATCTTTCTTTTTTGACATCACTTTCTCACAAGCCATATACGCCAAAGTCAATCCACCTAAATCTGCTATGTTCTCTCCCAATGTTAATTGTCCGTTAACGAACTCACCTGGAAGCACCTCGTAACTACTATATTGATCTGCAAGCTTCTGAGTTAATTCTTTAAACCGTTTTTTATCCTCTGCAGTCCACCAATCATTTTTATTACCATCCCAGTCATATTTGGCTCCTTGGTCGTCGAAACCATGGGTAAACTCATGGCCAATTACCGCGCCAATACCCCCGTAGTTTATAGCGTCATCAAACGTGGGGTGAAAGAATGGTGGCTGTAAAATACCTGCAGGAAAAACAATCTCATTACCACTTCTATTGTAATAGGCGTTAACCATCTGAGGCGACATATGCCATTCTTTTTTGTCTACGGGTTTGCCCAACTTGCTGATCATTAAATCATATCGGAATGCACTTAAATTTAACAAGTTTTGTAGGTACTCGTTAGGTAGAATATCTAGTTTCGAATACTCTTTCCACTCGTCAGGGTAACCAATTTTATAGGTAAAGGAGGACAGCTTTTTTAAGGCTTTCTCCTTGGTCTCAGCTCCCATCCATGTTAGATTCGTAATGCTTTCTTTATACGCTCCTCGAAGGTTTTCTATCAGCGTAGACATGTATTCTTTTGATTCTTGAGGAAAGTATTGCTCTACAAACAATTTGCCCAATGGTTCCCCTAGATTACCATCAATCGTTCTTAAGATACGCTCTTTTCGAGGACGCATCTCTTTAACACCTCGTAACTCTTGACTGAAAAACTCAAAGCTTTTTTGCTCAAACTCATCACTGATGTGTGCAGAAAAACTGGAGAACACATGCCATGTTAAGTACAACTTCCACTCTTCAATACCAATTACTTTAATCAGTTTATCTAATTCTCTGTAGTAGCTCACAGGTCCTACAACAATCTCTTCGGCATGTGCAAGACCCATCACATTTAACATCTCTCTAATTTGTAGATTTACTAGCGTTTGGTCAAACTCCTCAACCATCATGCGGTTATACGTTTTATCAGCATCACGCAAATCTTTGCGGTCCCAGTTTATTTGTGCCAGCTTTGTTTCTAAATCTAGTATCCTACCACCTGCGTTATCTCCTTCAATATCTGCGATTCGAAATATCTCGTCGATGTGGTCTTTATATTTAGATCGTATCTCCACATATTTTTCCTCCGTACGCAAATAATAAGACTTATCACCTAGTGTTAAACCCGATTGACCTGCGCCAACAATATGTTCATTGCTATTTTCAGCATCTACACTAACATAGAGAGATACTGGTGTAGAAACCCGCATTCTTCTCAGTGAAGCAAATGCATGATTTAACTGCATTTCGTCATTTATCTGGTTGATCGTTTCTAATATGGGTCGCAGTGCTTCATAGCCGCGTTCCTCGCGCATTTGAGTATCCAAGGCTGACTTATAAAAATCCTGTATCAATTGTAAATCCGTCCCTTTTGAAGGGTTCGACGCCTGTAGGGCTTCATCCAAAATACCTTGAATTTTTGTTCTATTTTCTTCAGCTAAAACATTAAAACTCATCCAACGTCCTTCAGTCGATGGTATTGGATTTAGCTTCTGCCAATTGCCAATGGCATAAGAATAAAAGTTATCACAAGGATTTACGTTTGTATTCAAATTATCCAAATCAAAAGCCACAGGATCTTTACTGTTGCTATGTTTCCCTTTGTGTAAAGATTCAGCGCCTAAACCAATAATGAAGATTAGACCGATAGTTACTGTTTTTAGATGTTTCATTTTTATTGTATCAAATGCATTGCAAATAAACTACTTTTCAAAAAGCGTATAGATTTTATCGGTCAAATGTTCTGAAACATCGAAAAAACACGTTTTTTGGCATGGTTTACATTTACCTTTCGTTAATATCCTAGATAAGGAATAAACATGGCTGTAGATTCGCACAATAATTGCTTGTTTTGTGGTGTAAGCCAAATTCAGAAATAGTATACGTATGAGAAAGTTTTTTAAAATCAGCATGGTGGCTGTACCAATCGTCCTTATAAGTTGGGGATTCATTTTGAAACAAAATGATACAGGTGAAGAAGTTCTCTTAAAAGTGATAAAAGAAAACTTAGACTACATGCACTTCTCTCCGTTAGAAATGAACGATGAGTTGAGTGAGAAGGCATTCGACAACTACCTTAAATATATTGACGGTAATAAGCGCTTTTTGTTAGCATCAGATGTGGAACAACTAGAAGTCAATCGGCAAAAAATCGATGATCAAACCTTGGCAGGTACATACGTGTTTTTTGACAACACGCTTAACTTAATAGATCGACGTATTAAAGAGTGTCAGACCTATTATAGAGAGATCTTGGCTGAACCATTCGATTTCACAAAAAATGATAGTGTTGATTTTGGAGAAGACCTTCCTTATGCTCAGAACGAATCAGCAATGAAAGAACGATGGAGAAAGTATTTGAAATATAATGTTATGACCCGTGTAGCGACAGCTTTAGACGTTGAAAATAAAAAACAAAGTGACTCCACCAATACCGACGAAATCAAAACGCTTTCAGAAATTGAAGTTGAGACGCGTAAAGCCGTTTTAAAAAATCATAACGATTGGTTTGAACGTTTAAAAAAACTCGAGCGCCGAGAGCGTCTTTCCACATATGTAAATGCGATCACCACCTTGTATGACCCCCATACAACGTATTTCCCACCTGCCGACAAAGAGAACTTTGATATCCGCATGAGCGGACAACTTCAAGGCATTGGAGCTCAACTCCAGGAAAAAGACGGATACATACGCGTAACATCGATTGTACCTGGCTCACCATCAGCGCTTCAAGGCGAATTGAAAGCAAACGATTTAATTATTAAAGTGGCCCAGGGCGATGGCGAAGCGGTTGATATTGTTAACGCTAGAATTGATGATGCCGTTAAACTTATACGAGGAGACAAAGGCACAGAGGTGCGCTTGACGGTTCAAAAACCAGATGGAACAATTAAGATAATTCCAATCATTCGTGATATCGTTCAGTTGGAAGAAACGTATGCCAAATCAGTCATTCTTAAAGATGAATCGAATGAAAAGGTTGGCTACCTATACCTTCCAAGCTTTTATGCTGATTTCAATAAAGAGGGTGGCCGTAGTTGTTCTAAGGACGTAAAAAAAGAGTTAAAGAAACTTCAAAAAGGAGGAGCCAAATCCTTAATATTTGATTTAAGAAATAACGGTGGAGGGTCATTACAAGACGTGGTTGATATTGCTGGATTCTTTATCGACAAAGGACCCGTAGTACAAGTTAAGGCCCGAAACTATCCGGCAAGAATATTGGAAGACCCCAACGGTGGTAAGCTATGGGACAAGCCCGTTGTAATTATGGTTAATGAATTTAGTGCTTCTGCCAGCGAAATTTTAGCTGCGGCTATACAAGATTATGGTCGAGGAATCATTGTTGGTTCTCATACGACACATGGAAAAGGGAGTGTTCAACAATTTTTTGACTTGAATAGAACCTTAAGAGGAACTGGGTATCCAGACTTGGGTGCATTAAAAATTACAACACAAAAGTTTTACCGAATTGATGGCAGTACCACACAGTTGAAGGGTGTTACTCCCGATATTATTTGGCCAGACAACTACACGTATATTCCCACAGGTGAAAAAGAACAGGACAATAGCCTTGAGTGGGACAAAATAGAAACTACCAGTTATGCTATTGATAATGCGACAAAATCTGGTTTCAAACGCGTCATTAAAGCCAGTCAAAAGCGCATAGACAGTAACACGCTTTTCAATGAAGTTGATCGAAATGCTATGCGTTGGAAGGCGCAACGAGACAAACACATTTTTACGTTAAATTTAGAAACGTATCAAAATCAAGTTGTGTCTCAGAAGAAAATCTCAGATAATTATAGCACCCTATTTAAGCCTTATGACGATATGCTTATTACCTCTTTGAAGTCGGATGAAGAAGTGTATAAAGCCGATAGCACCAAAGCAGTAAGAGCTAAAGTTTGGCACAAAGCTTTAAAGAAGGATATCTATTTGTATGAAACGATTCAAATAGCAGAAGACCTGTTGTAAGATGCAAAATGTAAAAGGCAAGTTATATCTCATACCTAACTTTTTAGGAGAAGGTAACAAAGACTTTTTGCCTCCATATAATCTGGACATTATCCATGGCCTCGACGAGTTTATTGTTGAGAATGAGAAACCTGCACGTGCGTTTCTTAAAGCCATAGAGTCCCCGATCCATCAAAATGATTTTATTTTTCATTTTATGGATAAGCACGCCGATCCTCAAGATTTCCCATCATACTTAAAAGCATGTGATAAGGGTAAAGATATTGGCCTTATTTCTGATGCAGGACTTCCTTGTGTTGCTGATCCTGGACATCAACTGGTTCGCATTGCACATAAAAAATACATAGAAGTGGTGCCCCTTGTTGGTTTCTCGTCTATCATGATGGCGTTAATGGCGTCGGGTTTTAATGGTCAATCATTTTGTTTTCATGGATACTTGCCACACGACGACCAGTTAAAAAAGAAAAAACTAAAACAAGCGCTGTCGGACCTATCTAGAAACGAAACGCAGATCTTTATTGAAACGCCTTACCGCAACGCCTCTTTTATAGCTGAACTAAAGCAAAGCTTTCCGAGCGAAACGAAACTTTGTGTTGCTGTTGATTTGACATTGGAATCGGAACAAATCAATACTATGCCCTTAAACGAGTGGAGTAGCAAACAAGATGCGCTTCACAAAAGACCAGCTGTGTTTTTGTTGGGATTGTAAGACCCTTGTGAAAAATTCAAACCCTATCTTCGCCAAAAATTATTTCATTGACAGTTTCCGAATTAATACAAGAAATTAAGACCAAAAAAAGTTACCTATGTGTTGGTCTTGACACCGATGTTGAGAAGCTACCAGACCACCTTCCGAAAACGACTGAATCTATCCTGACGTTCAACAAGGCCATAATAGAGGCCACAAACCAATATGCTGTAGCGTACAAAATTAATACGGCGTTTTACGAACAGTACGGAGCAGAAGGGTGGACCATTATGGAGGAAACACTAAAATGTATTCCTACAAACTGTTTTACCATTGCCGATGCCAAGAGAGGTGATATTGGAAACACGGGTAAAATGTATGCCAAAGCGTTTTTGAAAAACATGGATTTTGACAGCATTACCGTAAGCCCCTATATGGGCAAAGACTCTGTAGAACCATTCTTGAGCTATGGTAAAGTAGTTATTGTATTAGGCCTTACGTCAAATAGCGGTAGTCAAGATTTTCAGCACTTACCGGTTGGTGAGCAAAAACTGTATGAACGTGTCATCGAAAACGTAGCATCGTGGGGTAACCCTGAAAATATGATGTTTGTTGTAGGTGCTACACAAGCCGAAAAACTTAAAGAAATTAGAGCCATTGTTCCAGATCATTTTCTGTTGGTGCCAGGAGTAGGCAGTCAAGGCGGTAGTTTAGACGATGTTTCTGCGTTTGGAATTAATGCGAATTGCGGCCTTTTGGTAAACTCGTCAAGAGGAATTATATATAAATCGAAAGGGGAAGATTTTGCAACAGCTGCCGGTGTAGAATCTCAGTCACTTCAAAGACAAATGGCGGCATTCCTCGACTAAAAGTCTCGAATACCCATACGTAAGCCAGGGCATTTGCACGAAGAAGTTATACCATTGTAATTCGTGAGACTGCAGTATTTGCAACACACAACAATCTGAGGGGTATTGCGCTTCCATAATAAGTTTTGTACTTTTAAGCCTTGTTTGCCCTAACAACTAGGAAATGCCATATTGAAACAAGTTTGAATGAAACAGAAATTTTTAAATACTTGGAAGTTTATCATTGAGCAACGCTTCTTTGGCGTATGTGCTTACATAGGCGAAAAATTAGGTCTTAAAGATTCCCGTATTCGCTTGTACTTTATTTACCTCTCTTTCATCACATTCGGATCACCGATATTAATCTACTTATTTGTTGCTTTTTGGTTGGAAATAAGAAATCAGATGGGAAAATCGCGTAGGTCGGTTTGGGATTTGTAATAAATCTATCAAAACTTACTGTATTCCTTTCAGGTCAGGCATCGTAACAACTTGAATAACAATCTATTCTATAGTCTAAAAAGAATTTTTCAAACTTTTATGTTTGATGATGCAACCTTTGGTTGATTCTGGAGACTAATGGGTAAAGAAAGAAACTTGGCAACCGAACAGGATATTATATCTGCCTGTATTGACAATGATTCACGTGCCCAAAAGATATTGTTTGAAAATTATGCGCCCAAAATGTTAGGGGTATGTGCCAGATATTGCTCAAATATGGAAGACGCTAAAGATGCGCTCCATGAAGGCTTTATAAAGGTTTTCAAAAGAATTGAAAACTTTAAAGGCACGAGTACGCTTGAAACTTGGATGACGAGGTTAATGATTAATACAGCCATTGACCATTTTAAAAAGAGCACAAAATACTTGCACTTCGAAGAAGCTGAAAAGGTGCACGAATACGGAAATGATGATACTAGCTATATACTTACTTTGGAAGACGAAGACGAAGTCAAGCTGAGCGATTTGTATAAAATTATCGCTCAGCTACCTGATGGGTATAGAATGGTGTTTAATTTATATGCGATTGAAGGATATTCGCATAATGATATAGCAAAAGAATTGAATATAAGCACAGGCACCTCTAAGTCACAATTGGCACGAGCGCGTAAGATGCTTAAGAAACTGGTTAAAGAACAACTAAACATTGGCTAACAAAAAGAAACATATCGATGATTTGTTTAAAGACAATTTGCAGGGATCGCAATTGCCTTTAGATGGTTCTGAATGGGCCAAGTTAGCAGGTGAATTGCACCCTGAAAAGAAAAAACGTTTCGTTTGGTTGTGGTTTGGTATTGGCATTTTGTTGCTTTCCGCTAGCGGGCTTCTGTATTATAATATGAATTCTACTTCTTTGGCCAATCAAACTGAGGTTCAAAATCAAGTTGACATTGAAACGAAGAAAAAAGAAAAAATAGCACCGCGAATAGAAGATAGCAAAACGGCAGACACCCGTAAAGTTGAGACACCGGATAACATATTGGAAATAGAAGAGACTATCAACGCGTCTTCTACATCAAATACGGTTGACGAGGTAAATGAAAGCAAAAAGCCAAGTGAGGTAAAGAAAGAAACTGTTAAGTCAACAAAAACTGCATCCAAAAGCGGCGCAAACAAAACCAGTGGAACTGATCAAAAAGGCAAAACGGGTACTAAAGGAACTGAGGAGTCCACGAAAGTGGTAAGTCCGCAGTTTGAACTTCTTACGTTATTACCCAAATCAAATGTTGCATTGTACAATAGGTTTGACCCATACGGTGCTCCTTTGCTTACAGTTGAAGAAAGACTAGATCAAAAGCCTCCATTTTATATGTACCCAATGGCCTCTTTGATTGACACCTTTAACCCGCTGACTCAATTTATCGACCCATTCATTGGATTGTCGTTTGGAGGTAGTCAGTTAAGTCAACAGTTAAATTCTAACATCACCAATTACACCAATTATCGAAATGGTAACGAATCTGCCTCATTCCGACCAAATGTTGGATTTGACATTGGCGCTGGCTTCAAAGGGATGCAGATTGCCTCAGGTGTAAAATATCAAGAAAAAGGTCAAGAGAATAGCCCAAGGTTCAAATATGAAATCTACGACTCCGTGCTTCGAGTCGACGCAAATGGTGATACAAGTTACCCGCGATACAACTACAGAGATACCCTTGTAAACGGTGTTACCAGTCCGAGATATCGATACATAACCGTTCCATTATCTATTGGGAAAACCATTTATAGCGGAGAAAAGTTTGACTTTACGGTGGGACTAAACACAAACATTCAGTACCTTATAGGTGGTACTGGGACAATACTAAATGCAGACCTGAATCAACTGTCCGTGCAGCGTTTGCCGGGCTTTAACCGTCTGTCTTTGACATACGGAGGTTATGTTGCATCAGGTTATGCCCTTAATGACCGTATAAAACTAAAACTACTCGTGAGGTACGATGCCGATGCATTGGATATGATGAAACACAACGATATATCGCAAAAAATGTCTGGTTTTGGTACCGATTTATCCCTTCAATTTAAACTGAAAAAATAATGAGACACGTACTTATACTTTGTTCCGCCCTTGGTTTGATTTGTTCTACGAGTTCTGCTCAAGTCTGGCAATCCTTAAATGGAGGACTAAAGCATAGTCCGGTTGCTATGACGGAATTAGAAAAAACCGTGGCTGTCGCATACAAAGTGGGGAGTACTGATGGTGCAACTCAGTTTGGGATATCTGTTTGGAATGGTACTATCTGGATACACCTACCTGGCATTAAGTGTGACTCAGGCGCAAGAATTAACACCTTAAAATGGTATAAAGACGAGCTATACATCGGTGGTCAGTTTAATCGGTTTAATACTATTTCGAATGCACGTAGTTTGGTTAAATATTCAAACAGAACGTATAAGAATGTACCAAACATCAGTACCAATTCAGTAAAATTCTTTGAGACAGTGATAGACCTAAACATCTACAATAATCTATTGGTTGTTGCTGGTCAATTTTCAAGTACCGAAGTAGAAAACAGTGCGAATCTTGGATTTTTCAATGGTGAAAAGTGGGTGGAATCAGGTATCAAAGAACTTGAAAGTGTGAACGGTGCTGTTTTGTCATCGATAGGCAGCGGAGATCACTTCTACATTGGTGGTGCCTTTACAAAAGTTGGTGGTACTCGAACCAAGTACTTAGCACATTTTGAAAAAGGAGAACTAAACCCTTTTACATACAACTATGCCCGCCCCTATCATCTCGTATCCTACAACAAAGGTATCGTAGCTGTGGGTACCATAAATTCTAATGAGACGCCAATGTACTTTTTTGCAGTAGACGGTGATACCGCTGTAAAAATAATGGAAGGCTTAGATAAGGTTACTTACGTCTCAGACATCGTTTCTGCGGGAGACGTTTTATATGCTTCTGGCATATTTAAATTCTCAACCGACCAAACGGTGTATTCCATTGTAAAATATGAAAATGGGAAATGGGAACCGCTAAATGTGGGGCAACTTGCTACAGTTAATGACCTCCTATTTCATAATAATGTTCTTTTCGCCTCAGGTGAGTTCACCGATTATCGAGGTATTAGTCTAAATCATGTCGCAAGACTTTCTATGCAAAACATTGAGAAGAAATTTGCGATTTTGTCTGGCACTGTTTACCACGATAAGGACGATAACTGCATGATTAATGGACGCGACGAACGTCTTAACAAAAACATTATTCGAATAGAACCTGGCAATCGTGTAATACGGCCAAACATCAACGGTATTTATAAAATTTACCTGGAAGAGGGTAAATACAATATAACCATAACCCCAGCACAATTCTGGGGTCCATCCACATGCAGTAAGCTAACGCAAACCGTTGAGTTGAAAGCTGGTGATGTTAAGCGCGACGTTGATTTTCCAATGGTCCAACAGAGTAATATTAGAGACTTAAAGGTGAAACTATCGGCTTCGTCAGGACCAAGAGTTATCGCTGCCAATTTGCAACAGTATTACATCAACTATGAAAACTTAGGATCAAATGAGCTTGTAGAAGGAATTGTAAAACTTGCCTTTGATGACGATTTAGAAAAAATGATTGCGTCTCCTGCACCGCAAAAAGTGGAAGGCGACACAGCATATTGGAACGTTAATGATTTGTCTCCTGGTGAAAGAGGGGTAATCAAGTGCTTGTTTAAGGTTAAGCAAGATGCAGATGAGTTTATTGAACTCACGGCCGACATTGTTCAAAACGAAACGGAAGAAAATGATGATAACAATTCCAGTTCGTTAACCCAAAGGGTAATGCCTGAAGACGATGATGTTCGAAAATTCGTTAATCCTGAAACTACCTGGTCTGATACCGCATTTATTAACCCAGATGCCGAATCCATTACATATCAAATCTCATTTGCCAATTACACGTCCGATACGGTACGTACGGTGTATGTAATCGATACCGTAGACTTAAACAATACGATACAAGAAATCATAGATGTGTCATGGAGTCATAACGTTGTACCAACAACCATTGAAGGACCTAAGTATTCAGATTACGCCATATTTGTGTACAAATTCCCAAACATCAACCTACCTCCGAATCCTACCAAAAATGGTGAGATTGTGGACGATGAAGGCCATATTGCCTTTACCATGAAGATGTCAGGAAACCTACAAATTGGTACTACCTATACCAATCGTGCACGGGTCTTGTTTGACGATGAGTTTGACGAAATGACGAATGAAGTTATGGCATTGGTAGAAGAAGAGGCCTCGGTATTACCTGTTGCTTCGTATGAGCCAATACTGGTTTACCCGAATCCAACGGAAGGCGACATAACCATTGACCTTGACGTTCAAAATCAAAGTGACTACGTTGTTACATCAATGACCGGCGAACAAGTGTTATCGGGCACGTTGCAACCCAATCACAAAATTGATTTAACAGACTTATCGCCTAGCATCTACTTCATTAGTGTAACATCAGAAACTGGACTGTTTACCGCACGGGTAATCAAACAGTAGGAAGCGTCAGCACCATCTTGAAGTTAACCAACACTTCATCGCCACGTTTATTCTTGTTTTGTCGAATAACTGTAAATCCATTCTTCTCGAAGAAAGGTCGTGCCGTGTAGCTTACATCCGACGAAATGGTGGATTGCCCCTGTTTTTTTGCTGTTTTAATTAGTTCGTCCATCAGTATTTGTGCAACACCTTTTTTCTGATGGTTCCCATGAACGTATACAAAATCAATATACTTTTTATCCTTTAATGAAATAAAGCCAACTATCGTATTGTTTCGATGGAGTGTAATTACAATCTGTTGTTCTACCAATTCCGTCCAACGCTTTCCGTTTTTAGCAGACCGTAACCATTCAGGAATTTGGTCGGTGGTGTAGTCTTGTGTAGCGGCCGCTTTTATACTTGATTTAAACACCTCAATTAGCGCAGGAATGTCGTTGATAGTCGCCTCTTGTATGGTGTAATTATTCATAGTGCAAATTAAGCACTCTTCCCTTATGCTGCAGGTTGCCTCTTACCTTTAAGCCTATATCTTTGCCGTAAATTTTAAAGCATGCCGTTTACACCCAATTTTGATTTAATAGAAGAGCTTCAGTGGAGAGGACTTCATCATCAACATATACCAGGAGTAGAAGATGCACTCATGAAAGAGCAAATCACTGGATATGTTGGTTTTGACCCTACTGCTGACTCTCTGCATATTGGCAACTTGGTGCCCATAATTCTGTTGGTCCATTTACAACGTGCCGGACACAAACCTATTGCTTTAGTAGGTGGTGCTACAGGAATGGTAGGTGACCCGTCTGGGAAAAAAGCGGAACGAACCCTATTGGATCTCGATACTTTAAATCACAACCTGGCTTGTCAGAAAAAACAACTGCAACAATTCTTAGATTTCTCCGGAGAAAATGCGGCTGAAATGGCTAACAATTACGACTGGTTCAAAGAGTTGAACTTCCTTGAATTTATCCGAGATATTGGAAAACACATCACCGTTAATTACATGCTGGCCAAAGATTCGGTTAAAAACAGGATTGACGATGGAATATCTTTTACTGAATTTAGCTACCAACTTGTTCAAGGTTATGACTTTTATTACTTGAACGAGCATAAAAATTGTAAGCTTCAAATGGGCGGAAGCGATCAGTGGGGTAATATTGTTACAGGTACCGAACTTATCCGTCGTAAAGGTGGAAGTGAGGCTTACGCGATTACCGCTCCTTTGTTGACTAAATCTGATGGCAGTAAATTTGGAAAGTCTGAAGGTGGTAACATATGGTTGGATAAAGACAAAACATCCCCGTATCAATTCTACCAATTCTGGATTAAAACAGGAGATGAAGAAGCTAAAAAACTCATAAAGATATTTACGCTTCTGGATAAAGAAACTATCGAAAAAGCTATTGATGAACATACAGGTAACGAACATCAACGTGGTTTGCAAAAGCTATTGGCCGAACATATAACCACCTGGGTACATGGTGAAGATGCCCTTAAAAAAGCCCAACACCTTTCGGGCATTTTGTTTTCTGATGATGTAATGGGCAACTTACGCCAGTTGGACGAAGGAGATTTTTTAGATGTCTTTAGTGGTGCCAAACAAGGTAATGTGAGCGAAATATTAGATAGAAACATCGTAGATGTTATCGCTGAATGTGGTTTAGTTTCTTCTAAAGGTGAAGCCAAGCGTGCTTTAAAAGAGAACTCCGTTTCAGTGAATAAAGAAAAAGTAACCGAAGACTTTACGTTCTCCGAAAAAGACTTAATCAAAAATCGATTTGTACTGTTACAAAGAGGGAAGAAAAACTATTTCTTATTAAGCATAGCCTAATGAGTATTAAAAGCATAGACCCGAAAAGCCTAGCGATTCCGCAGCTGCACCAATATTTACTTGGTGGAGTTGGACCACGTCCTATTTGTTTTGCCAGCACTATTGATGCGAACGGTGTGCCCAATTTGGCACCATTCAGTTTCTTCAATGTGTTTAGTGCAAATCCACCAATCGTTGTTTTTTCACCAGCAAGAAGTGGAAGAACAGGTGCAACCAAAAACACCTACGACAATTGTTTAGCCGTACCAGAAGTTGTTATAAATATGGTGACGTTCGACATGGTACAGCAAATGAGTTTGGCGAGTTCTCCATATCCTAAGGAAGTGAATGAGTTTGAAAAAGCTGGGTTTACCGCATTACAATCAGACATTATTCAACCACCGCGGGTAAAAGAATCTCCTTATCAAATGGAGTGTAAGGTAATTGAAATTAAACCATTGGGTGATGGTGGTGGCGCTGGAAATCTAATAATCTGTGAGGTGGTAAAACTCCACATTGATGAACGATTAATAGATGAAAAAAATCATATTGACCCGTTTGAAATTGATCTTGTATCGCGAATGGGTGGAAATTTTTACTGTAGAGCCAACGGTGATTCTCTTTTTGAAATTCCAAAACCTATCACGTCAATTGGCGTAGGTATAGATGCACTTCCAGATTCAATTAGACTGTCTGAAAAACTTACGGGTAATGACTTAGGTCAACTCGGTCAACTGGAAGGAATCCCCACAATGGAAGAATATTCCGATTCAGAAACTCTTGGCGAAGAAGAGCTATTTTCTGCAGTAAAGTCATTATTGGCGAATAACCTAACACACGAGGCACTATGCCTGTTGTTAAAAAACTTATAAAATGAACAGTAGGTCACTATTTAAGCTAGTCGTTTATCTTATCAATTGGATTAAAGTAAGTTTAATCGCATTACCAATCGCGGCGGCTTTGATTACCTTTAAGCAAGGTAAAATGAAGTATGGTTACGACTTCTTAACCGTTGACCACAATTGGTCGATCATCATCGCAATTGGAATAGGGATTGTTTTTAACACATGGCATGCCATGGAATTCGAAAAAATTGGGAATGTTGACCCGAAATTATACCTAAAGATGCGTCAACGCTTCATGATTAAAAATAGCCAATGGTCTCAAGATGCCTTCGACATAAAGGTGAAAGCGCTTTTGATGAAACACCCCAAGAAAATGTCACTGATTCAAAAAACGGATACCGCTTGTAAGATTTTAGTGCGCAACGGATATGGGTTTAAAGACATTGTTACTATTGAGCAGACACCTGAAGGTTTTGAAATTAGTAGTAAACCAAAAAGTCGCTTAGCTGTTGTTGATATGGGTAGAAATCTGAGGAATTGCAAAGAAATAAGCAAACACCTTAAAGAAGTCGGTTAAATGAAAGTAGTTATATTATCTGGAACCTCGAGAAAAGGCAACAACACTATTCGAGTTGCAAAAGCCATCGATACTTTACATAAGTCATTGAATCACGAAAGTACTATCGTTGACTTCCGGTCATATGATCTACCATTTTTTAATGGTGAGCCTGTTGATGATGCAAAACCTACACCTTTCCGTGAAAACTTATTAAATGCTTGGGCTGAAGCAGATCTCGTTTACATTTTAAGTCCAGAATACAACTGGCTTATCTCCCCTGAACTAGCTAACATGGCTAATCATTATAGCGGAGGAGCTCATAAAGCACTGTATGACAATAAGGTATTTGCTTTTGTTGGGGTGAGCTCTGGGATTGGAGGGCGACTACCAACCATGCAATTGTCGTCGGTATTCGAAAAACTTATCTTCTACTTGGGTGGGCAAGCGGTTTGCTCTCCAAATAAATTTGAATCGCATTACACCCCGTCGGAATTGGACGAAAACGGCCAATTTATTAAAGAAAGTGGATACGCTACTCGGCTAAAAAGCTTCGTGGAATATAGCGCCCGCTTATGTAACCGATTTACAGGTGCAGCCTAAGGCATAACACACTATTGATTCTGGGTAGTGTAAAAATACCAAATCACGTCTTTTCTTTTTTTTAAAGTATTTGAATAATCCATAGATTGCGCTTTACTTTTAACTACGCCTCCTTGAGGCTTCTGTTAATTTGAAAAAGAACAACTTAAATATGAAAAAATCGATAGGATTAATTGCACTCGTGTTAGGCTTATTTTCTAGTGTTTTAGCGCAAGAAAACCTCTTTCAAAGAACCATTGGTGGTTCGAAGGCTGAGAATAGCTATGCCATAGAACGTACGCTTGATGGTGGATACATTAGCGTAGGGTATACCGAAAGCTTTGGCAAGGGGAAGAAAGACATGTTGGTCGTTAAAACTGACGGTATGGGTCAAGTCGAATGGTCAAGTGCCTATGGTGAAAGTGGCGACGATGTGGCTTGGAACGTAACAGTAGCCAATGATTCAGGTTATGTTGTGGTTGGAAACTCAACATCTTATAAGGCAAACGGTGACGCTATTGCAGTAAAACTAGACAAATCTGGAAAAGTGGAATGGGCACGTACAGTGGCATCCGATAGTTTAGAAGATGGTTACAACATCATTCGGTCTCTGTATAGTAATGGGTATTATATCACCGGATACGTCAAAAATGATTCAAATGCAGACCAAGGTTTCCTGGCAAAACTAGGCACAGGTGGGAATATTAGATGGTACAAAACATTTGGTAGCCCTGGAAATGAGGAAGCATATGGTTTAGCCGAAGACGGTCGCGGTAATGTGGTCATCACCGGACAAACAACCTATGATAGCATCACGAATGGTGGCCTTACAGGAAGCTCAGGATCTTCAGATGCGTTTATCGCAAAGTTTGACTCTACTGGAGGATTTAAATGGATGAAAACATATGGATCAACAGCTGATGATGCTGGTTGGGACATTAAGGTCGATCGCAATACATATATCGTTACGGGTTGGACAAAAGCAATAAGTGTGGGTGACAACGACGTATTTGTTATGACCTGCGATACCTCTGGGAATTCAGTCAATGCACAAGCACTCGGTACCACTGGTGACGATAGAGGGTTTGACATTGCAATAAAACCAGCCAATGCTGGATTTGCTGTTGTTGGATATGCAGAACCACAAGTGGGTAATCGAGAGGTCCTTTATTGTGATTTTAACTCTTCAGGTGCACTTAGTACCTCATTGTTGGTGGGCGGTTCGTCTAGAGATGGTCATTGGCCAACGGATGTTACCAAGTCAGGTGATGGCGGATTCGTGGTTTTATCAACATCGCGATCTTTTAATACCACTGGCAATGACGATTTATATCTAGCTAAAATTAGAAAAGATGGTTCAACATTGTGTAATTCTACTTTAGACCCAATTAATTCGTTCACTTTAAATCTTAATAGTACTTCGTTTGGAGGAGCACTAGTTGGTTTAACTACTCAAACACCAAGTGTTAGCCGAACAACAATTTCCACCATAAGCGATTCTACATTGTGTTGTAAACTGTCAGCTGCGCTGCCTAAGACTCAACTAGAAGTGTGTGCAGGAAGAAACATAAGTATTGGTAGCACTGGAATTCGTGGAATTAACTATTCGTGGAAAGACGGAAACGGTAAGGAAATAAGTAAGAAAGCAAATCCTTCTGTTTCGCCTTCTGCAACAACGACGTATAAACTTGTGGTAACTTCAAACGACCAAGAATGTGGCTCTGATTCTACGTTTGTAACCGTTACGGTTAACCAATTTTTAACTGAAGATTTAGCAAGAGACACAAGTTTTTGTGATGGCGATTCGGCCACAATCGTTGGGTCTAAAAATCTAATCTCTTACCTATGGCAAGGCACATATATAAACACAAATAATCGCTCCTTTAAAGTTAAAAAATCCGATACGATTTACTTTACAGGGATAGATGTGAATAGCTGTACCTATAATGACACCATGGTTGTTGATGTGAATAGCCTACCTACATTTAATCTTGGTAGCGACACCACCATTTGTGAGTCACAAGCCATCGAATTAACAGGACCAGGAAATATGAAATCGTATAACTGGAATAGTGGAGAAGGCTCATCACAAACCTTTAAAACAGCTGCTGAAAAAACACACAACCTAGTTGTTGTAGACACAAATGGCTGTACGTACTCAGATCAAATCACGCTATTAACTAACCCTTCATCGCCATTTAGTCTAGGTGCTGACGACACCTTCTGTATGGGGGGAACGTTTACCATATTGGGCCCTGGCGCATTGTCTGGTTACATATGGAATGATACAGCTTCAAGCTTACAAAATATCCGGGTTACACGTGCCGGGTCTTATCACCTTACAGCGTTCAATAGCTTTGGCTGTCCATCGTCCGACACAATCGACCTAACAACTAGAAATCAGCCAACATTTAGCTTGGGTAGCGATTTTGGCCTTTGTGCTGGTTCAAGTCGATATTTAGTTGGGCCTAAAGACATGACAACATATAAGTGGAATAATAACTCCAGTAATGATTCCTTGTTAATCAATACTTCTGGTAGCTATTGGTTGAAGGTTACTGACGAATTTACCTGTTCCTATACGGATTCTATAAACGTAAGTAATGTATCATTACCTGTAATCTCACTTGGTGCTGATACCGTAATTTGCATTGGCGATTCTTTAAGATTAAGCCCTGGTTCTGGTTATGCCTCGTATGATTGGAGCACAACTGAAACCACTGAAGTTATTTACGTAATGAGTAAGAACACCTATTCGGTTACCGTTGCAGATCAAAACGGCTGCGAGGGATCGGCTTCAATCAATGTCGACACCATGACCTGTAATAGTGCTATTGAGAACCTAAGCGTTACAGGTTTACGGGTATTCCCGAATCCAACAACAGACCATATCGTTGTTGCCTTTGGAGCAACAACAACGGATAAGCTGACAACGCGAATCACAGACATTTCAGGCAAGGTGCTTCAAGAAGAATTGTTCTCCACATATCCTGGTGAAAATCAGGTGACGATTAAGCTGTCAGAAATTCCATCTGGTCAATATTTCTTATGGTTGGGCAATTCGAATGGATCAACAACGTTAAAAATTGTAGTTGAGTAACTTTCTACATGTCAATTGAAGTAAACAAGCTGTCGAAAAAATACGGTAACCAATGGGCCGTTAGCGATGTTTCTTTCAATATTCCAACGGGTCAAGTTGTAGGCTTTTTGGGACCCAATGGTGCTGGAAAAAGCACGACAATGAAAATGTTGACGTGTTTTATAAGCCCAACCTCTGGTTCGGCGAAGGTTTCTGGTCTATCCGTTGGTAAAGATGATTTAGCTATCCGGCGTGAAATTGGGTACCTCCCAGAACACAATCCGCTTTACTTTGACATGTATGTCAAAGAGTATCTAGGGTTTGTAGCTAACCTATGTGGCATTACTAAAAATGTTTCAAAACGGGTAAATACTTTAATTGCACGCACCGGTTTAGAGCGAGAACAAACCAAAAAAATTGGAACTTTGTCTAAGGGTTATAAGCAACGCGTAGGCATGGCCCAAGCCCTTATGAATGACCCTAAAGTATTGGTTTTAGACGAACCCACTTCCGGTCTTGACCCTAACCAGATTACTGAAATCCGAAACTTAATACGTGAAATTGGCGAAGAAAGGACAGTGCTCCTTTCCACACATATCATGCAAGAAGTAGAGGCCATGTGTAGTCGAGTTATTATCCTAAACCAAGGGAAACTTGTTGCCGATGATAGTATAGAGCGACTTCAGCAAAAAAATGTACAGGGAAAAACACTCGTGGTGAAGTTTAAAAATTCCGTCAAGCGATCCTCTCTTGAATCTTTGAAAGGGGTATCTACCGTCGAGTCGTTGCCAGAAAACAGGTTTCGGTTAACAACTAACGCCGACGATATACAAGAGCAGCTGTTCTCTTTTGCAGTTGAAAGTAAAAATGTTTTACTCGAGCAAAAAGAAGAAGAGCAAAGTTTAGAACATGTATTTAGGGCGCTGACCAATTGATATGCTGAGTATCCTTAAAAAAGAAATACGAAGCTTTCTGAGCTCACTAATCGCCTACGTTGTTGTGGCTGTTTTTTTACTTGCTATCGGCTTGTTTATGTGGGTGTATAAAGACACCAACGCACTCGATTATGGCTCTGCTAGTTTAGAAACCCTATTTATGATGGCTCCCTGGGTCTTTATATTCTTGGTTTCGGCCATAACCATGCGATCGTTTGCAGAAGAAAAGAAAGCAGGTACCATAGAGCTGCTTACCACTCACCCCATTACTGATTGGAACATAATACTTGGAAAGTTTTTTGGAGCATTATGCCTCGTAGTTTTTGCATTGATACCGACTCTCCTTTATTACTATACCATTCATAAACTTGGCAGCCCGGTTGGCAACATTGATACAGGTGCTATGTGGGGCTCTTATATCGGTTTGTTGTTTCTTGGTGGATGTTATATTAGTGTAGGGTTGTTTGCCTCTTCCCTTACTGAAAACCAAATAGTCGCCTTCATACTTTCAACTTTTATGTGCTTTGTATCCTTCTCGGTTGTTGGTCAGCTCAGCGGCTTACTGAGCACAGGAGCTTCTAACTATTACCTGGAATGGCTTGGCATAGAATATCACTATCAATCGATTAGCAGAGGGGTAATTGACACCCGAGATATCACTTACTTTATTGGCTTTATTGCTTTCTTTTTAGGTTTAACTAAACTTTCATTTGGCAAACGAAAATGGTAGATAGCAAAAAACCTTCTGGTCAATTCGGGGTGAAACAAAAACACATGTGGCAGTTTTTGATACTTGTTGCTACCATTATTGTAGTAAATGTTGGTTCTGACAGCCTGTACAAGAGGTTTGACCTTACCAAAGAAAAAAGGTACACCTTATCTCAAACCACCCACGACTTAGTTGACAAACTTGACGAGCCGCTATACATTCAGATTTTTTTAGATGGAGAGTTCCCACAAGAGTATAGAAGGCTAAGAAACGCGACTCAAGATTTATTAAATGAGTATCAACACATAAGTAACGGTCAACTCATTTATCGGTTTGAAGATTTACTGACCGACAAACCAATTAAGGAAAAAGACGACATCCTCAAACAATTAAGTACCAAAGGTGTACAAATTACTCGGCCTGAAATTGGGCAAGATCAAGCGACCTCAGAGAAATTTATCATCCCTGCCGGATTGGTCAACTACAAGGGTAAGGAGTATCCATTAAACTTGCTTAAACGCGAATTCGGACAACCCCTAGAGGAAGATATAAATGGTAGTATTGAATTGCTTGAATACGAAATTGGAAACGTTATTAGAAAGTGTGTTGTCGACCGAGAAATAAAAATTGCCTTTACCCAAGGTCATGGCGAACTAGAGCCAATCTATCTGGCAGATATTACACAATCTTTGGAAGAATTTTACACAGTCGAAGGCCTGAATATTAATTTGACCGATACTGCCTGTAGTAAGCAGTTTATAGCTCAAATTAGTGCTGCTCCAGACAAAGCTGGTGAAATCTTATTGAACGGTGTCATGAACCAAATGAACACCTACCAGGCGTTAATCATAGCGAAACCACGCATTAGCTTTTTAGATGAAGAGTTATTTCTGCTTGACCAGTATGTGATGAATGGAGGCAAATTAATTTGGCTTGCAGAACCGTTGATTGCCGAAATGGATAGTGTTGCCAAATATGGGTCAATCATGACGGCAGATTATAACTTAAACGTAAACGACTTATTGTTTCGATATGGCGTACGCATAAACCCGAGCCTCATTCAGGATTTAAATTGTCATGGAATTCCTGTATTAGCTAAAGGTGCAAGTGGTCAGCCAGGATTTTTGCCTTGGCTTTTCTATCCCATATTCGCCCCACAAGGTGAACACCCAATTATCAGAAACATGACTTCTGTATGGGGGAGGTTTGCAGCAGGTATTGATACCTTACCTAACTCTAATGCCAAAAAAACAGTTTTACTTCAATCGTCAAACACTAGTCGTATTGCCAACAATCCGGTAAACGTGTCTTTGGAGTTGTTGAGTTTAAAACCAACACCCGAAATGTTTAGGCATCCAAACAATATCGCGGCGGTATTGGTTGAAGGTCAATTCAAGTCTCTGTACGCTCATCGGCGATCGATGAAACAACGTAGCCCCATACCTTTCAAATCAGGTATAGAAAACAACGCAATGATTGTTATTTCTGACGGTGACTTAATTGCAAATCAAACCGACAAAGAAAAAAAACAAGTCTACCCGTTGGGCTACGATAAGTATGCCTCTAAGGCATTTAAAGAGCCCGTAGAATTTGCCAACAAAAAGTTCTTTTTAAACTGTGTTGACTACCTATGTGATGAGTCGAACTTGATAGACGTAAGGTCTAAAAAAATTGAACTTAGACTACTCGACAAAGGAAAAATACAAAAGGAAAAAACAAAATGGCAACTCATCAATATGGTTTTACCTCTTGTGCTGTTATTCATTTTTGGCCTAATTAACGCGTGGATTCGTAGACGCAAGTACGCATAAGGGCCATTCGTCAAAAGAAATCCTCCACTCATGAATGCCAATTGGCATTACCGTTTACGGTTCTTATCTTTGAACTATGCAGCTTTCTCGTGTTAAAATGGGCAGACGAAATAACAAACGATTTAATTATCGTCCGCGTTATTACGATGAGCAAAAAGAAGATTTACAAAATCGGGTAGAACATATAACCGCAGAGGTCACTGGAAAATATAGTGCAGAAGGAAGCAAGAAAAGACTTCAAAGCGCCTTCAAAAATAGAGGACACCTTCCTTTAGATTCATCAGCACAACAACAAAGACTGGTTTCCAGGGTCCGTTTTTTACTTATTGCTGCGATACTTGGTTCACTTGCCTATCTCGCGTTTTACACCGACACAATCGATATCATATTCGAAGGCTTTAAGCAAGGCTAATACTCGATATGCAACAGAATTAAATTATCTTCGAGGCGTTCAAGAATGCCTGATTTTATACGTTTACTTCCAGAATCCATTGCCAATCAAATAGCCGCCGGTGAGGTGGTTCAGCGCCCCGCGTCTGTGGTAAAAGAAATGTTAGAAAACAGCTTTGATGCCGGAGCACATGAAGTTACCTTGGTGTTTCGCGACGGTGGGCAAACCTTATTGCAAATCATTGACGACGGGGTTGGGATGAGCGACACAGATGCACGTATGTGCTGGGAACGCCATGCCACTTCCAAAATAAAAAAAACCGAAGATCTATTTAACCTATCCACGTTTGGATTTAGAGGTGAAGCCTTAGCGAGTATCGCTGCTGTTTCTCAGGTTGAAATGAAAACCAAAAGAGAGCAAGACGCTTTAGGCAGTCATATTGTAATAGAAGCCTCTGAGGTAAAGAAACAGGAGCCCATCTCTATGACCACCGGGACATCAATTTCTGTTAAAAACCTCTTTTATAACATTCCTGTACGACGTAATTTCTTAAAGTCCGTATCAGTAGAAACCAAATATATTATTGAAGCTTTTCAACGGATGGCGATTAGTCGGCCTGATGTGAAAATGAACTTGTTTAATGGCAAAAACGAGGTGTACCAACTGGCTAAAACTTCACTGAAGCAGCGTGTTGAAGACATTCTAGTTAAATCCAAAAAGGGCTCACTTCTGGGTGTTAAAGAGCAAACAGAAATTGTTAGTATTGATGGGTTTATTGGAAGTCCTGAGCTAGCAAAGAAGACACGAGGTAACCAGTTTTTGTATGTAAACGGTCGTTTCATCAAAGAGCCGTATTTTCATCATGCGATTGCAAACGCATATGCAGACATCATAGAGCCTGAGCATCACCCTTTTTATGTTTTGTTCCTAAAGATTGATCCACAGAAAATTGATGTAAATGTTCACCCAACCAAAACGGAGGTGAAGTTTGAAGAGTCGAGGCCAATTTACCAAATCATAAAGAGTGTTATAACAAAGGCCTTAAGTGGTTACAATAGCAGTCCTGAACTCGACACCAATGCTTTTCTCCCAAATTTTGATCGACCAGATTTTAATCCTCATAAAACAGTTGCTCCCCCTCAGATAAAAACACAGTCTGGATACAACCCTTTTATCAACGACTCAGTAAAGAAGAAAAACGAAACAGCTTGGGAGAAACTGTATGAACCATTTAGAGACTATCAAGTAAATACGGAAGATATAAAGCAACATCAGACAGAAATTTCTGCCTTTACGTCGAATGAACAAAACGTAGAGGTTGGATTATCGTTTCAGGTGTACAACAATTATATTGTATGTATGGTTAACCGACAGTTGTATATGCTAGATCAAAAAAGAGCCCACGAACGTGTGTTATTTGAGAAGTACAAACAACAGTTGTTGGTGAGTAATGTGCCTAGTCAGCAACTATTATTCCCGCGAACCATAGAGTTACAAACGGCTGATTTTGAAATTATGCGTTCCCTTTTGACCGATATCAATCTGTTGGGCTTTGATGTGAGTGTGTTTGGAAAAAACACTATCATCGTTAACGGAACACCTGCTGATATTTCGAAGGGTGAGGAAAAAGAAATACTGGAAGGCATATTGGAAAACTATAAGTTAAACGAACAATCCTTGAAGCTTGACAAACGAGAAAATTTGGCGCGCTCTTTAGCACGAAATGCCGGTATTCAGGGTGGCACTGTATTGGAACAAGAACAAATAAAGCAATTGGCTGTTGATTTGTTTTCTTGCAACGAGCCAAAATATACGCCAAATGGTAAACGTACTTTTGTTACAATGAGCCAAAACGACTTAACGGAATTATTTGAATAAATACTATGCAGCACTATAGTTCTACTGATCAAAACGGATTAACTCCGATGGTTAAGAACCTATTGATAATCAATGGCCTCTTGTTTGCGGCTAAATATGTTCTTGAAAGTCGTGGAGTTCAACTCACCTCAATGCTTGGATTATTCCATCCATACGCTGGTCAGTTCAGGCCATGGCAACTGCTCACACATATGTTTATGCATGCCGACATTAGACATATTTTCGGCAATATGCTTGGGCTGTTCTTTTTTGGACGCATGCTGGAAGCAAGATGGGGACCACAACGGTTTTTACTCTTTTATCTCATTACGGGGTTTTCTGCTGTACTAGCACATTTTGGTATTATCCAATATCAGGTAATGCAACTCATGTCGCAATTGAGCCCAGAAACCATTGAGATTGTAAAGCGTGAAGGCCTAGATATTTTCATGACGAACCCAGGGCTTGCCTCAAACCCCTATGTTGCACAATTGGCTTACTACTTAGGTATACCAACCGTTGGAGCATCAGGCGCAATATTTGGCATATTGGGTGCTTGCCTTATCCTATTTCCAAACACGCAGCTATTCTTACTGTTTCCTCCTATTCCAATAAAACTGAAATACGCCATAACATTTTATGGTTTGTATGAGTTATTTAGTGGGATTGCCAATATACCTGGAGACAATGTCGCCCATTTCGCACACTTGGGAGGACTTGTGGCTGGTATTATTATTGTCAAATACTGGAACAAAACACGCAGAGACAGCTTTTTTTAATATATTAGAATCATATGTCGCTTATAGATAAAATACGATACGAATTTAACAAGGGTAACTCCCCTATTCGCAAATTGATTATTATCAATGTTGCTGTTTTCGTATTAAGTGGATTGGTGATGATGGTGGGCAGAGGTCGTGGCCCTGAATACGCTCAAAAGGCATCCGACTTTCTCACGTTATTCTATACGCAAGGAGCTTTTTCGGCATTCTTGACCAAACCTTGGTCGGTTTTTACCTACATGTTTTTCCATGCTGGGCTCTTCCATTTGGCAGGTAATATGTTGTTACTGTTTTATATGGGCCGAATCCTCCTCGATTTTCAAAACAACAAACAGTTTTATACCATTTACTTTGGTGGTGGATTGCTGGGTGCGTTTATGTATATCTTGATCTACACCGTTTTGCCAACCTTTGCCGGATTAGGTGGGCCAATGCCAGGAGCATCTGGAGCTGTAATGGCGGTTGTTGTAGCCACGGCAGTTTTACTTCCAAATTACGAGTTACATCTATTTGGTTCTTTCCGAGTCAAAATAAAATGGGTTGCTTTGGTGTTGGTGGGCATAGACTTGCTATACCTCACAACAAGCAATCAAGGTGGTCATTTAGCGCATTTGGGAGGCGCATTGTTTGGTTCATTATATATGCTTAATCAACAGGGCAGATTAAACTTAGAGCTTCTTCAATCAATCAAAAACCCTTTCAAACCAAAATTTAGAGTGGTTGATGAGCGTGATATTCTTAGGAAGCCAAAAGAAAAAGTGAAGACCGAAGCCTCTACACCGCATAGAGCCAACTCGAGTAATAGCAATAAGCCTCGACAAGAAGAAATCGATGCGATTTTGGATAAGATCAACCAAAGCGGTTACCCAAGTTTAACCAAAGAAGAAAAAGACCTCCTGTTCAGAGCGAGCGACAAATAAGGTGAAAAAACTATTTCGCACCATACTTATACTTCTCAATTGGGTGGTCCTATTTACGGTATTAGTATCCTATATAGCCCCCTTTGTTGACCCTCAAACTTCATGGCAAATCGCTTTTGTAGGGTTAACCTTTAAAACGTGGATAATTGCTTTAGTTGCTTTTCTGGTCTTGGGCGTGTGGTTAAAAACCAAAATGTTTTGGAAGAACCTTATTGTGCTCGGTATAGGTATACCCTTCCTTTTACGACTGTTTTCGTTACACCCTGATACCGATACAACTGGCAATTTTAAGGTTGCAAGTTTTAACACTTACGCCATTGGTATTTACGAGGGTTTAAACAACTCCACCCGTATTGAAGCTTTTTTAAACGACCACGATGTTGATTGTGCCGCTTTAATTGAGTGGCGTTTTAACCAAGGGAAGATTAGCAAAAAACGATATCCCTACCAGATTAAAATCAGGGCGTCGAAAAAGTCAAATAACGGCATCTTACTTGTGTCGAAACTTCCTGTTACTGCATCTGGCACCGTTCCTTTCACCAAGGGGTCATACAACACAGCTGGTTACATTGATGTTAAGGTAAACAATAAGCCCCTGCGCATTTACGGTGTTCATCTTGAAACAACACGAATGAAGCCTCGTGATTACCACAACCTTAAAGGTTTAGAGTTTGACTCGGCCTATACCGAAAATGCTAAAAACATCGCTGAACGTTTGAAACTGAGTATGGAAAATCGCGCTGGCCAGGTAAAAGACATTACCAAACATATGAGGTCTTGTAAATGGCCAACAATCATAATGGGTGATTTCAATGACACGCCTCAAAGCTATACCTATCAGCAACTCGCATCCGGAAAAAATGACGCGTTTGTACAAGCTGGAAGTGGTTTTGAAGCAACATTCTTAAAACCATTTCCATTCTTACGAATTGATTATATATTGACTGATGAGACTATACAACCTGTGGGGTACTCCTCTACAGATAGCATTGTTTCAGATCATAAACTCATATTTGCAGACCTACAAATAAAATAATACAATGGATTTTTTAGACCCGTCGATATCTGCTTATGCAGAACTACACACCTCGCCAGAAACCGCTTTGCAGCAAAAGCTTAACCGCGACACCTATGCCAATGTTTTAATTCCTAGAATGCTTTCAGGACATATGCAGGGCCGCATTTTAAGTATGTTTAGCAAAATGCATCAACCGAGCCTTATTCTAGAAATTGGGACCTATACTGGATACTCTGCATTATGCTTGGCCGAAGGCTTAAAAAAGGACGGTAAAATCATCACCCTGGATATCAATGAGGAAATTGAAGATATGACCCGGGGTTATTTCAATAACACGGACAATCCGGAAGTTTTTGATTATCGCATTGGAAATGCCTTAGATATAATTCCGACCATTACCGAAAACATAGATATGGTATTTATCGACGCTGATAAAGAAAACTATGCGACGTACTACGATATGGTTATAGATAAGATGCCTGTTGGAGGTATAATTATTGCCGACAATGTGTTGTGGAGCGGTAAGGTGCTTGACGCACAACAGCTGGATAAAGACCATGAGACAAAGGCTCTAAATGCCTTCAATAAAAAAATAAACGACGATTCTCGGGTCGAAAATGTTTTGATGCCTGTGCGAGACGGACTTATGGTGATTAGAAAAAAGTAATATAAACACCTAGCTGGTTTCGCTACGTCCAAGTGCTATCCAATAGTCCGGTGAGAACCGTGATTTGGCACAAGAATTACTATTCTCTTTTACTATTTTTGCCACCTCAAAATAGGACAACATGAATTTTACGAAACTTTGTGCATTCATTCTTATACTTGCTGCTGCTGGTTGTGGAAGTGAAACAAAAACAACTACAAAAAGTAGATCCCACACACGCGAAAAGAAAGTACTCAGTGCTGACTCCATTAAAGCAAAGTATGGTGAAGGTCTATACGCGCAAATCAATATCACTGAAGGAGATGTTCTGGTTCGACTTGAAATGGAAAAAGCGCCGCTTACGGTAGCAAACTTTGTCGCATTGGCTGAAGGTTCTATGCCCAATGACGCTCGCCCAGCAGGTGAACCATATTACGACGGTCTCAATTTTCATCGCGTGATAAATCTTGCTAATGGCGACTCCTACAATTTCATGATACAAGGTGGCGATCCTGATGGCAATGGCCAAGGAGGACCAGGGTACCAGTTTCGCAATGAAATTCATCCATTATTAAAGCATAGCGGACCAGGTATTTTAGCCATGGCCAACAGTGGCCCAAACACCAATGGTAGCCAGTTTTATATTACCAACGACGCCCAGCCTAGTTTGGATGGAAGTTATAATGTGTTTGGAAAAGTGGTTGAAGGACAATCACGGGTTGACCAAACTCTGAAAGGCGATAAGCTCTTTTATGTTGCCATAATTCGCGTTGGTGAAATGGCAAAAAACTTCGACGCAGTTGAAACATTTAACTCCCTTAAATAATTTGTATGCAAACCGTAGATCAATTTGATTTCTCAGGCAAAAAGGCACTTGTACGCGTAGATTTTAATGTTCCGTTAAATGATTCGTTTGACATAACTGATGATGCCAGAATGATGGCCGCTGTCCCAACAATTCTTAAAATTTTAAAGGATGGTGGCAGTGCGATTCTAATGAGTCATTTAGGACGACCAAAAGGCGGGCCAAACCCTGCCTTTAGCTTAAATCACTTGGTGGATCATTTGGGTAAAATAACTGGAGCTCATATTCATTTTGCCAGCGATTGCATTGGTGAAGATGCTATTTCTATGGCCCAATCCATTAAGCCGGGAGAGATCTTATTACTTGAAAACCTTAGGTTTTATGACGAAGAGAAGTCGGGAGATGCTGACTTTGCCAAAAAACTTGCCCGATACGGCGATATATATGTTAATGACGCTTTTGGTACGGCGCACCGTGCACATGCCTCTACGTCTGTTGTAGCTTCTTCATTCGGAAATCAAAAGTGCTTTGGATACATCATGGCAAATGAAATTGCCAACGCAAATAAAGTAATTGCCGAACCCGCGAAACCATTTGTTGCCATTGTTGGTGGAGCGAAGGTGTCAGACAAATTGCTCCTCTTAGAAAACCTCATGCAAGTAGCTGATACGATTCTTATTGGTGGAGGAATGGCTTATACGTTTGTATCTGCTTTGGGAGGAAAAATAGGCACTAGTTTGTTTGAAGCCGACCGCGTTGAACTTGCATTAGAGTTACTCGAAAAAGCGAAGGCGAAAGGTGTTAAATTAACGCTGCCTGCAGACTCTGTATGTGCTGATGGTTTTACAAATGATGGCGGCCTGCTAACCTGTTCTAGTGATTCTATCAAAGACGGCTGGATGGGTCTTGACATTGGGCCAAAGGCAGTTGAAGCCTATGTATCTGAAATCCTCAATGCCAAAACCGTGCTTTGGAATGGCCCTATGGGCGTTTTTGAATTTAGCAACTTCGAGAATGGAACAAAGTCGGTTGCTCATGCTGTTGCAGATGCTACAAGTAAAGGTGCCTTTACGTTAATTGGTGGAGGCGATAGTGCCGCTGCAATTAAACAATTTGGCTTAAAAGATGACGTAAGTTATGTCTCTACTGGTGGTGGTGCATTGTTAGAATACTTCGAAGGCAAAGAACTTCCTGGTATCGCTGCAATTAATGCTGTAGTGAAATAATTGAGGCCTTATCTTCTTAAAACCTTTACCTCTACACGTCGATTTTTAGATCGACCTAGTTGTGTATCATTCGTGTCAATTGGTTTATCGGGTCCATAACCCTCGGTTTTAACACGTAAATGATCTACACCTTGTACAACCAAAAACCTTTTAACCGATTTTGCTCGGTTTTGACTTTAACTAACATTGTGGTCGTAACCACCAACACTGCTGGTGTGTCCGCCAATTTCGATCTTCATTTCAGGGTATTTCTTTAAAACGTCTAATAACTTTTTAAGGCTTTCTATTGACTCTGGCAAAAGGTCGTGTTTGTCAATATCGAAGTAAACATGCTCCAAAACAAAACGGTCTCCTACTTTTAGCGTGTCGATCCTTGTAACAACTGTTCGAGTTTTGCGGTGTCGTATACCACATCATTTGCTGGTTGGTCATCCAGATTACAACCACACAAAGAAGAATCTTGTATGGGGACCAACGTTACGTCGTCCATAATGTAATATGCCTCGGCAAAGTACCCTTTAACTGGTGTAAGTGCTATTTTGTTTAATGGCTTAAAGCTTCCTATGGTCAAATACTTCTCCTCCTGTTGCTTTGTATTTGCATTGCAAAAGCATCCATTTACTCTTGTATGGCAAATAGCTTTCATTTAACAATAGTTGAGGGCTTGCCAATAATGCTTCTCGTATGTTTTTAAGAGGTTTCTTACTAAACCTAACGCCAAGTCCGTTACTGGTGTAAGCACATTGATTCGCAAGCCTTACGTATGTCGAAAAACAATACATACTGTCTTTCTTAAGCGGTTTTTTGAGTCTGTTCTGCACATGCTCTATGTCCTTCACCAAACTATAAACCCTAAACCCGATACAGCCAGTTCCCGACTTACAATCTTCGGAATAATAAAAATCTGGTGTTGGTGAGGCGGGTGTCCACGACTCTACTTCAGTTGTAATTGATGGCATTGATGTGGTTAAAGTTGGGTGCTTTTCGAACATGGCGTTAGCTACCATATTTCGAGGGTCATTTGGCCAAAACAATGCCGTATCAAGTAGTTACCAAAGGTAAAAATTTTAACCATTTCGTTATCTACCTTTATTCTACAGACTTAAAATATTGGCTATTATGCGATACGCTCCTGGAACTCCGGCGGGTAATTCTCTAAAAAAAGAAAGGCCGGTATAAACGATATAACCATTGCCATGCTGGCCTATTAAAAGACTTCCTAGCTTACCTGTCTCGCCATTGTCGTGCATAGAAAAAATTGATTTCATTTCTTTATCCCATTCGTTTGGAAAATACAACCCGCGCTCCTGAACCCATCCTTTAAAATCCTTCTCGGTAATAACATTTGGGCTTTTTAATACGGGATGTTCTGCATTGATTATTTTCACTTCAGCATCTTCTTCTGTTACTCGGTCTCGCGACAGTTTAATTGTATAAGGGCCTATTGGTTGTGCTTTCAAACGATGTGCGGTATTATACTGCATGACCACTTTACCGCCGGATTTAACGTAGTTAGACAAAACTTCATTTAAGGAACCAACATTACCGATTGTGTTTAATGCCCTAATGCCAAGTACGACTGCATCGTACTTCGATAAATCTTTTTGTAAAATATCATCAACAGACAATTGCGTTACTTCATATCCCATTTCTTCAATTGCCTCAGGTACCTTATCTCCAGCACCCATTAAATAACCAACATGCTGTCCTTCTTTTTTGAGGTCAACACGCACCACTTTAGACGACGCACTGGGAAATACCGCAAGTTCTGGGATATGATCGTATTTCAACTGATATATGCCCATACTGTACACTAATTTATCATCTTTAAAAATTGCACGTAGCGTTCCCTCACTTTCGTTATTTGAAGGCGTTATCGTAAATTGAAATAACTTTTTATCTCCTTTATGGGTTAAGGATGTCTTGTAAAACGCTGGTTCACTTTTCCAACCATCAGGAACAAAAATCTCTACATATCCGTTCACATTTGCTTTACCGGCTATCACTTCTACATCAACCACTTTAGCCTTATTAGAGGTGTACACCATCACTTGACGCCCTATGTTTAACATCGCTGCTGGAGTAACAATCAATGGTTGAATCCGCTTACCTTTTACTGGATCTGTAGACCCATGAAGTAGTGGTACATTCATTGCAATAGGTTCTCCTGCGATGTCCATCGAAATACTTAACATGAAAGGATACCTGTTTTCGGCTAAACCAATTTGATCTTGATCCGTAACTTGATAAATGCCCGTTTGCTTATCTCCTTGTAACCAATATGGCTGACTGTTACTGTTGATGGGAATAGTCCAAGTTAACGGAGAGTTAAAATATGTGTTTGTCGTGTTAATTGGGATGTTCACGTCTCCATTTCTCCAGTTTGACGTAATGGTATTGATGCGAATTGGCGTTGCAGAGGAAATACTAATTTTTGACTCTACATTTTGTCCAACAAACACTTGTTGTTCATTTGTAAACGCTGTTGCTTTTATTCCGGCACACGACAATATGATTTTGTGAACCGCCTCCAACTTATCTCCTCGTGATGTCGTTTTATCTAGTTGGGCAATATTGTTTCGAATTTCAAAAAGCAACGGTATTATCTGATGAGGTTCTTCAATGTTAAATGACTTGATCGCCTTTTGAATTTGTTTGTCGAGTTTGGCGTTAAGCCCTTTGTCTTTGAACGTAGAGGCAAACATGTTGTCTGCTATTTCTCCTTTCAATATTTGAAGGTATTCCCATTGACTGCCAATAACTGGTGAGTTACCAAAGCCTTGGCTTTTATGCTGACTACGGCTTAAACTTGAGATATCTGAGCCCGACTTGCCAATTAGGGGTAGGTATTTATTTACATCGAATTTAACATACGCATTGGGTGTTTTAGCCACCTCTTCATCCATACGCTCAACACTTCCATAAAACCAGTAACTGGTGTTCCAAAATATTGACTTTGTTTGCCATGGCTTCACCTTGTCGAGTTGCTCTGGAAATTGGGTTGGGTCAGCTGCTAAATCAAATGCCTCTAGTGCCAGCATTGCTGAAGCAGTATGGTGACCATGCGTTGATCGTTCTGGGTTTACTTCAGGACTAAATCGTGTGATGATTACGTCTGGCTGCACTTTTCTTATTACCCAAACAACATCGGATAGAATTTCACTCTTTTCCCAAAACCGAAATGTTTCTTCAGGCGTTTTTGAATATCCAAAATCTATTGCCCGAGTAAAGTATTGATTGGCACCATCTATTCGTCTAGCAGCCAACAGTTCTTGAGTTCGAATCAAACCCAATTGTTCTCCTATTTCTGTACCAATTAAGTTTTGTCCACCGTCTCCTCTGGTTAGGCTTAGATAACTTACCTCTGCATGCGTATAATTGGTTAAATAGCTTATGAGTCTGGTGTTTTCATCATCAGGGTGGGCAGCGATGTACAACACCTTTGTGTTGTTCGCTAAACCATGTAATTGATGTACAATTTCTGATGAAGGTACCGTCTCTTGTGCCGTTAAAGTGGTCGCCGTTATCGTGGCGATACAAATGGTTAGAATATATTTTGTAAACCTCATTTTGTTTTTTCTAGATAATCGATAAAACGATTGTTGCAATTCAGTAGGATTTGGTAAACGTTTTCAAAACCGTTTAAACCGCCATAATATGGATCTGGCACATCACCACCTTTGTCCATTTCGTCAAAATCTCGCATTTTTAACACCTGAGCCCTTGTGTTGGTTTGTGGTCTTAGTCTTTCAATATTCTCTACGTTGCTTTCGTCCATGGCAATGATAAAATCAAAGTTTGCAAAATCTGCTTGAACGAATTGTCGCGCCAAGCTAGGTAATGAAACTTCGTGAGACTTTGCTGTTTCCACCATACGACTATCTGGTTTGGAGCCAATGTGGAAGCCAGCTGTACCTGCAGAGTCTACCACAAATTGTGACGCATTGTGGCCCTGCTCAATCAGATGTATGAATAAACCTTCTGCCATTGGTGAGCGACAGATGTTACCAAGACAAACAAAAAGAATATGCGTTTTCTCCATTTTGGTTCCAAGTATACATCAATTCCTATTTTGATTCCTGATAATGTTGCTAATCTTTGTGTTTATGGAACGATATTATGTAAGCCTGCTTTTGTCTGTAGTTTTAGGGCTAACCGCGTGTAAAGACACTGATAGCCCAGATGTGAAAAGCGAAACGACCTACCCCATTGGTGTGGTTTCCACACGCTTGGGTGACATGCACTTTTGGTTGTACAACGAAACACCTGTTCACAAAGAGAAATTTATTGAGCTTGCCAGAGCCAAACACTATAATCAATTTACCTTCAATCGTGTGGTGCGAAACTTTGTTGTCCAAGGTGGTTGTCCTGACTCAGTCCAATATTTCGAAAACTCCCCTTTTTTACTGGACCCAGAACTTCATGATAGTATTGGTCATAGCTATGGCGCTCTTGGAATGGGTCGTGATGATAACCCTGGCAAGCAGTCAAACGCTTGTCAGTTTTACATTGTTTGCAAAGAACAGGGCTTACCTCAATTGGATAGCAACTATATGATTTTTGGTATGCTTATTAAAGGAGGCGATGTTTTAGAGGCAATTGAAAAAGAAAAAACAAACTCCCTCGATCAACCAGAGGTGGACATACCTCTTGATGTGTCGGTACAGTATTATTCAGAAAATAGTCTATTAGACTCCTTGGGCTTTAAGCTTCCCTAACGCTTGGTTTAGGTGCGTTTTATTGCTTAGCCATAACCACACAACCATTATGGCAGAAAACGCCCACGCAGCTGGCTGAACCCATGCTGTTATTTCTGTTCCAGTAAAAATAAATGGCAACGCAACGGCCAAAAGAATTAACCTTAACGTGTCGAGAATCTTGCCACCGGTTTTATTGTCCAATAATCTACCGTGAACAAAAACTGAAAATAAAATTGTTAGTACAAGAACTAGTAATTGTTTGTTTTCTATTAGGTCCTTGAACAACGAACGTTTAGGGTCATCAATGATGGCGAAAAGTGATATAAAAAGCGCCAAGGTCATGAGCGTATTGATCAATAAGTACATACCAAATGGTTTTGATATGGGTGTGCTGTGCGTCAAACGATTTCCTTCTTCGTCCGTTTTAAACTGTGATGGGAGGTGCCCAACGTCTTTTGGCGTCCATTCCGGTTTAGCGAAAAACAATTTGATTTTGTCTTTGTAGCTAGATGCCATGCTTGCACGTTTAAATAAACCTTTCCAATAGAAAAAGTTTGAATTGTATGCATTCTCGCTTTCAAAACCTGTGGTTATCCCATAATCTGGTTCCTCTTCCTCTGGGGTATAGGTGCCAAACATTTTGTCCCAAATCATAAAGACATGGCCATAGTTATGGTCGATATACTTCTCATTTCTTGCATGATGCACGCGGTGGTTTGAGGGCGTTGAAAATATTTTTTCCAAGAACCCTAATTTCCCAACAACACGACTATGGGTAACAAACTGAAATGCGCCAACAAATAAGATTGCTGTTGCCGCAAAATCTGGATGAAAACCGATTACTGGAAGCCATATAAAGAAAAACGAACGGTTAATTACAGCAAAAAACGATACCCGGAATACGGTAGATATGTTTATGTCTTCACTTTGGTGGTGGACAATATGGGCCGCCCATAAAAAGTTTATTTCGTGGCTTAATCTGTGGTGCCAATACGCTAAAAAGTCTGTTGCCAATAAGGCCAAAATCCAGGTAAAGGGATTTTTAGGAATTTCCCATAGCGTAACGTTGTCAAACACCCACATGGAGGCCACATAGAATACATAAAGCCAAAAGAAAGCAAAAACCCTTTCCAGAATACCACAGGTCAAGTTCGCCATGAAATCTGCGAAAGAATAGGTATTTACATTTTTTCGGATGGCAACAATCTTCTCAATAATCATCAAGATTGCCAAAACCGATAATAAGATGATCCAACCTTTAGCTGTCATTGTTCTATACTTTGTGCAAAGCTACAAAATAGCCCACTTAAATTGTGTCATGTGACAACAATCATTCAAACGTATTGTTTGGCTTGGTGAGGTGGTATAAACCTAAAAACATCATAGTCATGAAAATGGCCATTAATACATGACTAATATCGTGATAATTAAACCAATTTGAGACGCTCAGCTGAGTGCTGTAGACAACACCTGGAATTACACTGTATAATAAAGCGATGATCACAATTTTGCTGGTCTTGTTTTTTAGTTTGTAGTAAGAAAAAACCTGCATTGGCAGTACAAACCCCCAAAGTGCTATTACAGAATTGATTTGAGTTACCTTAAATGCCGTTTCTATTCCACTCGAAAGGAAGTAGAACATCAAACTAATGGCCAATATCCATTGAAGATTAAACCATTTCGGCAACAGTTTTTTCGCCTTTTGGGGTAACTGTTTTTCTATCAGTCGTAAACTTCCCAATTGCAAAAACATCAATCCCGTTGCCCCGCAAGCCCAGCCAATAATCTTAACATTCGGAGTTACATAGGCTTGTAACCCATGTCCTAACCAGGCAGCGCTGGTCATGCCAATGGCGAAAATTAAAAAGTACTTTTTAAACCACGGATAACTTGGTGATGCATTTCCTTTTTCACTGGAAAAGAAATAATATCCCGTCCAGCACACTATAGCGACTAAAAAGTCTGTAAGCGTTGTAACCGGTTCGCGCCATTCAAAACTGCCTACAAATACCGTTGGGTTGAGGATTGGGTCCATTATTGCCGCAAATCTAGTCTTTTGGGGTAAACCTTGTTTTTACGGTTTAATAACCCTGTTTAACTTCTCCCACATTTCGTCTAAAAACTTAGCTGGTACCAATGCATTATCAGGGTTGTCGCCCATACGAATGACAATTAAATTTTGACTAGGAACCACGTTTAAGAATTGGCCATTTTTACCTAAGCCTGAAACCATATCACTAGGGGCGTTTTCGGATAATGGTTTCCTTATTTCTAGTTGTAAACCGGGAAGCATGTGCGATGATTTGCCATTAAGCCACCACAAATAACCATACGATTTATTGATGTCTTGTGATGTGTTCACCATGTCTTTTATGTATTGAGCGTCATCAAGCAAAACAGTTTCATTCCATTTTCCTTCATTTAGAACTAGTATACCGAAACGGGCCATTGACCTTGCGGTACTGAAATAAACATGGTTATAATCTAAATACGTCCAATCGCCATCCATCCCAATGGGGTCTCTAAGTCTTTTGTTGAAATAGTCATCGAAATCCTGTTGTGTTGCCGCTTGAATTACACTATCCAATAGCGTGTAAGGAGCATTCTGGTATGCCCATCGTGCACCAGGATCAGCCTTATACGTTAAACAACTTTGATCGGTGCAGTCTGCGTTTCCACTATCATCCAAACCGCTACTCATAGTTAGTTGATGTCGAATGGTAATTTTGTCTTCTTGTTCCTTGGTCATCGACGTCCATTTTCCCATATGCGTAGACGACTTGTCATCCAGTTTTACATATCCATCCGCTTGCGCCTGTCCAACCAAAAAGGACGTGAGTGTTTTTCCAGCAGAAGCCCAGTACCATTTGGAGTTTTTGGTAAAGTCGCTAATCTTCAAAATGTCCTTACCGGCATAATGCTCAAGCACAATTTTTCCATCTTTCAAAACTAGAAAAGCACGTGTACTACCGTCATCTAGAAAGTTGTATAACGCATCAATTTTACTTGTGTCCCACCCAAGAGATTCTGGAGTGTGTGTTTGCCATGTGTCGCCAGAAGTTGGTGGAAAGTATAACGAACTAGTATTGTCATCGCCGCCTGGATTATTAATAACACCATCATCGTCTTTACATCCAACAACAAATAAAAAAAGCACAAGCATTGTGCTATAGGTGAATCTTAAAAATGTTTTAGACATACTCAAATATAACGCCAGTAGTTTGTAGGATCATTATTCTGTTTTAACAGAAAAAGCCCCAACAATTGTCGGGGCTTTTCTCAAGAAAAATAAATGGTCTTATTCGCTTTTTACGAACTTGACAATTTTCACGCTGCCATCTGCCGCAGTTAAATGGGCAAAATAGTAGCCTGTAGGTAGTGTAGTGATATCAAGATTTTCATTTGTGGTTAAGTCCGTTGATAAAACCTCAGCTCCTCCTGCGGTAAACACCTTAACACTTGCTAGGTTTTTATCCGCTGTAAAGTCCACTTGGCTATTCGCAGGTACTGGATATGCCATTGCAGACCAATCTGCATTTGGCGCTTGAAGGTTTTGAACGTCCATTGTTTGTGCCGTAGTAGACGACTGCGTTTGACCAACTCCAGGAATTGTAGCCGTTGTTTTACGACGCGCATTTGGATTAATGATCAATCGTTTGCTAATTGTAACAACACAACCCGTAACCGTATCTTTAGCCGTTAGCATTACTTTATAAACTCCTGGCTTGCTATATGCGTGTCTTACCGGATTGCCTCTTTGGTAATCTCCATCACCAAAACTCCATCCATAAACAACATTTTTGCTATTGCTTCGTGCTTTAAACTTCATCTTATTATCGCTAATCGTGTACTTCATTTTCGCTCTTAGCTTACATGGCTTTTCAATTTTCACGCGCTTGCACACACAAACTTTACACTTAGTTTTTGGATTGAATACGATTAAACAAACTTCATAAACACCTTCTTTTTTGTATTTGTGTTTAGCTGTTTGACCTGTGCTTGACGTACCATCGCCCCACGACCAGAAGTACAATACGCCTGACTCGTTAGACTCGCCTTTAACTGCGATTTTTCTTCGGTCTGTTTTGTATTTAAAGTCTGCTTTTAAGTTACAATCGCGTTTCACGACTACCCTTTTACATACTTTAACCCTACATCCTGAATTTGTAGTTGTGGCGTTCTTCGAATAAACCGTAACACACACTTCGTATGTTCCTGGCTTTTTGTAAGAGTGCTTGGTTGTGGCTCCAGTCGCTGTTTGTCCGTCGCCGAAATTCCATACAAAACGGGCATTTGTATCAGATGCTTTTGCTCTGAATTTAAAGTCGTTTCCATCTTGTGCGAACTCAAAGTCAGCCTTTAGTCGACATGGCTTTTCAACCTTAATATCCACACATTTTCGCGCTACACAGCCCGTTACAGTGTCTTTAGCAACAAAGCATAGTGTGTATTTACCTGCTTTCGCATAGGTGTGTTTTACTTCATCTCCACGGTCCGAATTTCCGTCTCCAAAAATCCAGCCATACACCGCATTTTTAGAATTAGATTTTCCTACAGCTTTAATGGATAAGCCATCTGCCTTCCATTCAAAATCAACTTTTAAGTTACATGGGTCTTCCACTTTAACACCCTTACAAACGCGCGTTACACATCCGGTTACTGTGTCTTTTGCAACTAAACATACCTTGTAACTGCCTTCTTTTTTGTACGTGTGTTTTACGGCTTGTCCTCTTGCTGTGTTATTATCACCAAAGGTCCAACCATATACTACGGTTTTACTATTCGATTTCGCCTCAAATTTTGCAGAAAGATCGCTAGTTGTAATGCTGAAATCCGCTTTCAATTGATTACAATCAATAATTTTGAATCGTTTGCAAACCGTGGTTGAACATCGCGTTTTATTAATGCTATCATATCCATATGCCGTTAAGCAAACTTTATGGTAGCCCGCTGAGTCAAACTTGTGTTTAACATTTGCTGCACTCGAGGTTGAGCCATCTCCAAAATCCCATTTTAACGCTTTTGCGTCGCTTGACACAATAGATTCAAATTTTACCGTTCGACTGTTATTGTCAATTGAAAATTCAAAATCTAAGGTATCAATACAATGTGTTGCTGATGCTTGAGCTGGCCAAAATAGAGCCGCCATTAATAAGAGCAGAATAGGTTTACCTAGTATTCCTAAACGCTGTGTGATTGATTTCTTCATAAAAGTGTTTTTAAGTATTTGTTTCTTTCACATTGTTAGTCTTCCACGGTTGTTCATGGTTGCATGAAATTTTAAATATTTTTTATATCTAATTGATTTTAAGGGGGATAAACATTTGCGAAATGCCTTTTATCATTCTAAATAAGCGTCAAACCTTCTCTTGATTAGTCCCAATTGGCACTGGAGTAGCGATAATTATTTATACTCGTGGAGATATTCATTACTGTGGGACAGCATCACGAACATTCAAATAAAAACCTAAAGGTTGCCTTCTTCCTGAATCTTGGTTTTACCATTTTGGAGGTGTTCGCAGGGTTGTATGTAAACAGTATCGCCATTATTTCTGACGCAGTGCACGACATGGGGGACAGCATGTCGCTGGGTCTGTCGTGGTATTTAGATAAAAAGTCGAAACAAAAGCCAGACAAGAAATACTCCTTTGGTTATGCTCGTTTCTCGCTATTGGGGGCGGCAATTAACTCCGTTGTAATTCTTGCCAGTTCTGTTTTTATCGTGTATGAAGCGATAGGCCGGCTGCAAAACCCCGAAGAATCTAATGCAGAAGGAATGGTTTTGTTTGCCTTAGTAGGAATAGCAGTTAATGGTTATGCTGCGTGGCGATTAAGTGGTGGCAAAACCATGAACGAAAAAGTCATTTCGTGGCACCTAATTGAAGATGTGTTGGGCTGGGTGGCTATACTTATTGTTGGAGTTGTGTTGCATTTTAAACATATCCCATACTTAGATCCTGTACTTTCATTATGCATTACACTGTACATTGTATGGAATGTATTTAAGCGCTTAAAAGAAACTACGTTTCTGTTTTTACAAGGCACTCCTGTAGATATAGATGTAACTGAAATTGAACAAGATTTACTCAAAACTAAGTTTGTAGAAAACGTACATCACACGCATGTATGGTCGTTGGAAGGGGAACACCATGTGTTTTCAACGCATGTAAAACTAAAATCTATCGAATCCCTTCTGGTGTTGGCAAAGGTGAAAGAAGAATTAAAGGCAATCGTCAAGAAGTATGGTTTTGAGCATGTAACCATTGAAGTCGAGCTTGTGGATGAAGATTGCTTTGACCCGTCTTAAAAAAACCTCCCAGCAGTTATGCTAAGAGGTTTAATAATCTATTCTTTCACAATTTTTTGAGTCATTTTAACCCCGTCTACAACGGCAACACAGAAATATAAACTCGGTTTTGTTCCATCGTACGTTATTGGTTTGCCTATTGCAGGGATGTTCAATAATTTAACTTGGAATAATTCAGCGCTAAGTGGTGCTTCCGCGACCCTTAATTATCGACTTGCCTCTGAACATCCCAATGTTGATTTATTTTATTATCCGAAATACGATGTAAGTAAGAAAAATGTATTTGGGGAAGAGGGGATTAAGCTTAAATACTTATTTGTTCAAGATGCAACCTTAAAAGCTCGAGTTTCTGGAGCTACATTGATTCATAAATAAGAAACCAGGGTGGAATAGTTAAATTTTAATTCACTATTCCGCTTTTTTGTTTGCTTGTAATCCTCCGTCATTCAATTGCTTTATGAAAAGTGATAGGTGAAAATTCTCTAACAGTATTTACAGGGTTGATGAGAAAAATGGGGTCTATTTTATTCTCACCAATCATCTCGTGCTATTTCATGTTGTTTTTGAAGAAAAAAGAAAGGTTCCGAAAAACTTCGAAACCTTAAAAGTGGAGCTGCCGGGAGTCGAACTGTTGACTTAAGTGATTGAATACTAACTGAATAACTGTTACTCAAAGTCTTGAGTGAAACATTTTTAATCATTTTTGAAGGAGTAGAACTTGACTCCAAATATTTATTTAATGACCGCCGTTTAGGTTTTGTTAGACGATGTTATTCTTCTTTTGACTTTGAATAATTTAAAATTTTTTTTGAGAGTATTGCAAAAATTGTATTCTTTCGTGGAAGAGTGAAGTCCGAAACCCACTATAAAAAACGGGGCGTATTCTGAAAAGCCGTATGAGTAGGATTAAAATTTTTAAAAAAAAGAAATGATCAAAAAAACAAATATTTCGGCTTTGTCATTAGCCGTAATGTGCTCTTTATTAGTGTCTAGTTGCGCTAAGTCCGTACTAATTACAAATGGCGCAAGGGATAATAAACCCCTAATTTTTAATAATGAGTATAAGACTTCAAATCTTGAGGAAATCGTAGTTGAGGGTTCGGCATTTTGTGGTATACCTAGTTTTTCTAAAAATAATAAGAACAATCATAAAAATGGTTTTCTGTTTACATTTAATGGGGTTGAATTAGGTAAAACAAATCGAATATTGCCTACATTAACATTAGTAGGGTATTCATTTGCTAGCCAACTTGCTATTCAAAGAGCTTTTGGTCAAAAAACAGAGACAATTGGCAACTATACTTATAAAACTGGGGAATATAAACTCGGTTTTGTTCCATCGTACATTATTGGTTTGCCTATTGCAGGGATGTTCAATAATTTAACTTGGAATAATTCAGCGCTAAGTGGAGCTTCCGCCACCCTTAATTATCGACTTGCCTCTGAACATCCCAATGTTGATTTATTTTATTATCCGAAATACGAGGTAAGTAAGAAAAATGTATTTGGGGAAGAGGGGATTAAGCTTAAATACTTATTTGTTCAAGATGCAACCTTAAAAGCTCGAGTTTCTGGAGCTACATTAATTCATAAATAAGAAACCAGAGCGGAATAGTTGAATTTTAGTTCACTATTCCGCTTTTTTGTTTGCTTGTAATCCTCCGTCATTCAGTTGCTTTATGAGAAGTTATAGGTTATCATTCTCTAACAGTATTTACAGGGTTGATGAGAAAAAACAGGGTCTATTTTATTCTCACTACTCATCTCGTGCTATTTCATCTTGTTTTTGAAGAAAAAAGAAAGGTTCCGAAACGAATCGAAACCTTTAAAGTGGAACTGCCGGGAGTCGAACCAACGACATAAAATACTGTATATTAGTGGGTTAACTCTTATTCGAAGTCCAAAGTGAAACATTTTTGATAATTTTTGTAGGAGTAGAACTTGACTCCAAATATTTATTTAATGACCGCCGTTTAGGTTTTGTTAGGCGTTGTTATTCTTCTTTTGACTTTGAAGAATTTAAATCTTTTTTTGATTATATCTCAAATATTGTGTTTTTTAGTTGAGTTGAAAAGTGGAATCCAAACCCACTATAAAAAACGGGGCGTATTCTGAAAAGCCTTATGAGTAGGATTAAAATTTTTTAAAAAAAGAAATGATCAAAAAAACAAATATTTCGGCTTTGTCATTAGCCGTAATGTGCTCTTTAGTGGTGTCTAGTTGCGCTAAGTCCGTACTAATTACAAATGGCGCAAGGGATAATAAACCCCTTATTTTTAATAATGAGTATAAGACTTCAAATCTTGAGGAAATCGTAGTTGAGGGTTCGGCATTTTGTGGTATACCTAGTTTCTCTAAAAATAATAAGAACAATCATAAAAATGGTTTTCTGTTTACATTTAATGGGGTTGAATTAGGTAAAACAAATCGAATATTGCCTACATTAACATTAGTAGGGTATTCATTTGCTAGCCAACTAGCTGTTCAAAGAGCTTTTGGTCAAAAAACAGAGACAATTGGCAACTATACTTATAAAACTGGGGAATATAAACTCGGTTTTGTTCCATCGTACCTTATTGGTTTGCCTATTGCTGGGATGTTCAACAATTTAACTTGGAATAATTCGGCGCTAAGTGGAGCTTCCGCCACCCTTAATTATCGACTTGCCTCTGAACATCCCAATGTTGATTTATTTTTCTATCCAAAATACGAGGTAAGTAAGAAAAATGTATTTGGGGACGAGGGTGTCAAGCTCAAATACTTATTTGTTCAAGATGCAACCTTAAAAGCTCGAGTTTCTGGAGCTACATTGATTCATAAATAAGAAACCAGAGCGGAATAGTTGAATTTTAGTTCACTATTCCGCTTTTTTGTTTGCTTGTAATCCTCCGTCATTCAATTGCTTTATGAAAAGTGATAGGTGAAAATTCTCTAACAGTATTTACAGGGTTGATTAGAAAAAACAGGGTCTATTTTATTCTCACCAATCATCTCGTGCTATTTCATGTTGTTTTTGAACAAAAAAGAAAGGTTCCGAAATTAATCGAAACCTTTAAAGTGGAACTGCCGGGAGTCTATTTTTTTTGTAACATGTTGTTTGTCAGCACAATATGATAATGTTTTGAATTGTGGTGAAGCACTTTAAACTTTCTATTGGATCAGAACCTGCCTCAGGTTTTATATTTGAATGGATATTAGAAATCCTTTGTCAATTAGTCATTAAGCGGCATCCAATCTTCAGCTGTGAAGTAATATCCACCCATTGATTAATCAAAATACTCCAATTAAATCTAATTGTAAGTCCATTCTACATTTTGGTCCGCGCAAAATTGTATCCATAGTTCTAGCAATTCATTGAACTCTTCAGATTCATTTTTTTCAAATCCTGTAATCTCCGCATCATCTGAGACTAACCATTTAGGCGTTTCGCCTGTAAGATACTGTTGTAACAGCCCTCCTTTAAAAGGACTTTCTACGGCGTCTGACATTAATTGTTCTAGGATACTCGTCCTCAAATAATCTTCAGCATTTGGCGCTTTTGAATTGGCAGCAGTCCATATGTCAGAAATGTTATTGCTTTTGAGAAACAAGTATTCAAAATCAGAGTAGTCTTCTTCGATGCCATACTTTGAGCAAGTTGAGTAAGCCAAAAGACATGATTTGAACATACTCTGCATTTCACTAAAATTACTTGATCTGCGAGAGGAATTTAAGTTCATTCTATAGGCTATACAGAGCAATTCCTTGTTAAGTTCTAATTCTTTCACCCTTGATAAGTATCCTTTGAAGGTTTCTTCCTCTGCATCTATTATCACTAAATCTGCCAATTTTGAATTATATGATTTAAGTCTATTTGATGCTTCAGATTTGCCTTTAACTGAGATACAGACAGAATAATAATCCTTGTAGACATCTATCTTTTCAACTTCTGAAAGATTCAAAAACTCTTCGAAAGATCTAAGAGACTTCTTTTCATCGCCACTTTCCATAAAAAGATAGGCATTAACGATGAAATCGAGTGGCGAAGAAGGATTGTCAATAGGATTGTTGGCTTCAATCAACTTTTCCAAGTTGTCGAAATTAGCTTCCATTGATTCGAAGCCAGTACCCACCTGATCAGAGACGTCATCAATCTTCTCGTCAACTACATCAAGTTTTTCATTGACGATATTCAATGACCCCTGAAGACGTTCTATCGCAGGAACATTGCTTGCTAGAAGACCTTTATCATCGTCTGCAACTAAACTTAAGCCTAGAAAAATCACTCCGGTGATTAGGGCAATAATCGAGTTGTCTAAAGTGGCTAGTTTCAGCTTTTCTTTCTTCTTGAATATAAAAAATATCACTCCGATACTAATTAATATTCCACTTAAAATTAAAGCAAATGGCGCTAATGGGGTTAGAACATCAGAAATTATTCCCCCAATAGTTCCAATTACCCCAGCAATGGTGGAAATTTTTTTTATGTTAACCGCTATCTTATCGTTCTTCATGTTTTTAGTTTTAATCTAATGCTAAAATGTATAATGACAGCACAAAGCCGCCTAAGCGGTTTTGATATTTGTGGGCCTTACGGTCCAAGTTTCGAACTTTTTATTTTGTTTTCATAATTTTATTTTACATAAAAAAAATAAAAACTACTCTTTGGTATTATTCCAATCTGCTTTGGTACACCTTAACCCTGTCGTGAACTCTGCTTTTGATCGATTATATAAAAGTCGTGTGTAAACTGTCAACTTAGCTTTATCACTTCGAACAGACTTTAAATAGAGCTTTATAGAAATTGTTTTTAAAGTTGGTTGGTATCGCTTAGCCCACTCATCGACAATGCCAATAAACGGTCTCTCATAGTTTCCAGGACAGCCCAAAACCTATTGACAAGCTACCCACTTTTTGTCGCCATGTGTCTATAGATATCGACCCATCACTCCCTAAATACTGTACTTCACGAAATTCTGGGTTTGCCCCCAGGTAATCTACTTTTGTATTAAATACCATCCTTTCGGTGACATCTGTTTCTATACTAAATCCAATAAGAAATGCAAATGAACTTGCAAAAGAGGTGTTCTGGTGCGTCCAAACCGTAAGGTTGGTGTTAGCAACCTCAGTTATTATTGTCATATCGGGTGACGTTGCTGAGAGTATTCCTGCCAAAAGCCTCGTTCCAAAGTGTACCTTCTCAGAAAGTGCAAACCTTTGACCTACTCCAACAAGACTACCTCCAAGTTGCCACGAACTGGATTCCACGGTGACAACATCACCAGGGAACCTCGCAACTAATCCATTCGCTAACGATTGGACGTCTTGAGTATTCGACTGGCTTCGTAGTATCGCTTCAAAGCCAATGTTGTTTTCCCAATAATGGGAAAAGGTGAAGTCAATTATAACCCCAGTGTTTGCAAATCCAGCCGAATAGTTGTCCAAATCCTTGCTTCCAAAATCACTTGTGGGAAAGGTTGGCCCTAATGAAAAGCCTAAAAGGTTTTGATGACCTTGTGCCATTAAAGATAGCCACATGAGCAACGTGGTTAAAAGTATAAAATATCGTATCATAGATGAAAATTACAGTTTTGACTCGAAATAAACTAAAAAAGCCATAATGATTCGCACTCGGCTCAAATATAAATAGTGGAACTTCCTGGAGTCGAAAATAGAACACAACACGCTGTTTTTCTGTGCTTTAGGATTGTGCATTTACAGCGGATGAAACAAATTACCTATATCTAGTAGTAAGGTATCCTAGGTCCAAATATGCTAACGGGTGGTGGCGCTTTCTCACACCTAAGATTTATTAGACTTGTATTTGTACACTTCTATCTTGTATAAAAATATCCAGTAGTGTATCTTGGATACAAACCGTTGACACACACACTATACAATATGTTATTTTGGATATATATTCCCCCCATAACCTTTTTAGAGTTATCAAGGGGGTAAGTGTGATTGGGTGCTGTCCCCAAACCTCTATATGTAAATAAACCAGTTTTGGAGATTGAACAAAAAGAAGCAACATTGGTAAGTAAGGTTAAATTACAAAGTGTATACCACCCCTTTGTTGTTCCGCTATATGCACCTGTGGAAAACAAAACTTGATCATTATTTATGCCATGGAAATTCATACCGTAAACATTCCCTAATTTTAAATCCGCTTGTGAAAAGAGATTAATCACTCGGAATTCACGTTTTGACTGATTATAATAATATAATTGTCCATTGAAGTATTGAGCATATTGTCTATAGACCTTGTCTAAGGATACAAAGGTGCTTATCGTGGTCATCGTGTTACTATTAATTAGTCGATTGTCCAAAAGAATTGAGTCCCCCGATACCCAAAATGCCACTTCGCTGCTATTGGTGCTCCCTTTTCTTGGGTTGGTAAATGTCTGTAGCTTTTTCAAGGTATAGTTAAACTTCTTAATATCACCCCCTGTACCAGGTGAGGGCCCTTTTTCTATCCAAATTAAATCCCTGGATTTATTAATGATAGGCGTAGTATTATAACCATAAGCGGGACCCGCAAATGTTGCTAATATACTTACAGACAAATCACTATTAATTTTTATTAAAGATCCGGCGATATATGCAATCGAATCTCCAACATATGTATAACTTGAGTATGAATTGCTAATTTCAAAAATTGTATCTTGTTTCAATTCGTGCAGATATGTTTTACTTGTATTGTGGCTACTGAAGATAAATGCTGAGTCAAAAATTTCGCCAAACGGAGTGATGTTGATTATGCCCAAGGGTTTGGCCCATTGTGATATATCGACCAGTATGCCTTCATAACAAATACTATTGGCAGTAACATTTGACTTTGAGCTACCTCCGTTTTCGTTGAGATAAGATTTTATACGAGATAGGGCTACTTTCCCCCCGCCATTGCTTAAAGAAATAGTATCATTAGCTAATGAAATGGTTTGAATTTCATTCGTTGAGTCATTGTCAAAGTTCTCAGGGTGCTTAATTATAACGGTATTTCCATCAGATATTGTGAGACTATCTTCTTTAAGTGATAGCATCTGTAACTCATTCCCAATTATTGTATCTTTATCAGACGATCTTATTGCCGCTATTTGAACCTGTAATGCCTTATTGATGCTGTCTAACGTTTGGTAACTAATCCCTTCGTTACCTATAACGGTGTCCTTATCCCTATTCCTTAGGTAGTCATATTTGTTATTCAAATCACTTAAAGCACTATCCACATTAGACCCTTCCGTTTGATTGGTAGCAAACGCATAAGGTACAGACCAAAATCGTTCTAGGGATGTAAGTGTGAATGTATTGGTGTTTTCAAAATCAATTTCGACTTGCAAATGGGCTGTTCCCAATTCCCAGGGTATGTTTTCAAAATCCCCTGACATTGCCATTCCTTGACCGATAATCACATTAAATACACCATAATCATCTGTTGTTACTTCATGCAATTCAGTGTATTGTGAGCTCCCATTTGGATACTTTTCGAATATGGTAAATCGCACTTTTATATCCTTATTGGCCCAATAAATAGCTCCTGGATTTTGACCAGCAACTGAGTAGGATCCATCTTTTACTGCAACGGCCTGATAAGCTATTCCTTGAGGCACATTTTGTCCTTGGGCAGTAAAGTGATAGGTTAGACAAATAATCGCTACTATTATAATGTGTTTCATTTGATTAAGATTAGTTTTTTAGAATAGATGCCCTTTTCAAGAAGGGTGAGGTTAATTGTATATGCTCCAGCGGCAAGGTTACTCATGGAAATTTCAGTTGCCATTCCTGTATAACAGGTTTTGCCAAATATGTCCGTAATGGTTACTAATGAATATTCTTCTGAAGTCTTAATGTGTATTATGTCGCTAGTTGGGTTTGGATAGATGTCAACGACTATATCGTTAAGTGTTGAAATGGGCTTTAAATGCACAAAAGGCCGTGTCTGAATTGTTGCACCTGCACTTTTCTCAGCAGTTTGGGTGATAGGAGACGTTACTGGGCTTCCTGAGACAATAGAGTACGTTCCCATATTTGAAGAACCGAAAGAACCAATAGAAGATCTTATTATCCTTTGCGCCAAAAGACAATTGCTTGAGAACAGCAGTACAGTAAAAATTATTAGGGATTTCTTCATTTTGATATGTTAATTCTGAGGCCAAAAGAAAGCTCGTTGATTTTAAGATCGTCTGCATCTAAATCTGCATTACTTAACATCATTCTATATGAGATGTATGGATGCAGGTGCACCCCTTCACCTGAATATCCCCAAAAGTCTATTTCACCTCCCAAATAAAAGTTAGTAGAAGAAAATAATTCGTCTGATCTCACTGGCAAGCCATTTACATCCTGAGATGAAGACATAAGTATCCCCACAGAAGGGCCGGCGGCTACAGAACTAATAAAGGACTTAGGGAAAGAATATCTTACCAGTGCGTCAATTCGTAAACTCGAACTTGTGAAAGATGTAACAATGTCTTCATTTCTAGCGACCGAACGAATTGATGATGCTCCGAAAAGCACAGAACTACTTATCTTATTTGAATCACCAAAACCAACACCAATCCTTGTATCTGAATTGAAATCGGTTGTGTAGTCCAATGAACCTTGATCACCAGTAAAAGAAACTAGGGGTTTATTTACTCCTTGGTAGAATTGAAATCCTATTTTTTGGGCAAATGCTTGACACGACAAAAAAATTAAAACAATGAGTATCGATAGTTTTGGAGTTGGTAATCTCATGACATCAAAATTAGCATTTAGTGTTTAAATATTTATTATAACGTTAAGTTGGCGCAGTGAATGAGGTCTTGCGTGCAAGAAATCGGATTTGATTGTCACAAAAATATTCATTAAACTATTACCTCATCTTATTTCGGATAGTGGCTTTTTTCTGCTAAGCACTCTGGCTGGTTTTTTATGGATACGAGATTGTTGTCTTTCATTACAATTGTCTCAGTCTCAATATTGGGTAGTGCCAAAATTGCATCTAGATTCAACTTCTCTTCCCCTCTTTCATCGGATTTTCCAATTGTTTTCTAATATGGAGGCAAGTAGGTATGTGAATTGTGTATACCCTTTTTAGAGTTACCGATAATAATTATTACTTACTTACTTAACTATAGACAGCAGTGCATATACACGATTCCCCCCTTGTTTTTTAGTTTTAAACCCAAATTTATTTAATGCACGACCCATATGAACCGGCGAAAGTTCAAGACTTTTTAATGTGTCATGTGATTTTAATAATTGAATAACACCTGATGCAGGCTCTAAAAAATCTTCTTCACCTAACTCACACGGTTCAAAATATTTTAAGAGGGTTTCTTCTTCACTAGACACTGAGTAGAATTTATTGTTTTCATCATCAATAATATTTATTTCGTCAGAATTAAACCAATACCTAAAATCGCTCTGAAATAAAACGACACATTGGGCCCAAAGTTGCTCAATTGGTGTGTTTGTTTTTAAATCTATTGATCCAATTAAGTCTAAGCATAAAAACCTCCTTGACCCGGTTCGGTCTGTCAAAAACTGAACCTGATTTACTGACGCTGCGAAGGAGGCTCTTCTTTCTAAAACTTCTGAATTCCTTCCATAAGGTTTGCGAACAGTAATTTGTGGCTTTGTCACAATCTCTTTAAACTGCCCAAGTTGTCTCGACCTGAAAGTTTCAAGTTCATCGACAATTATCAGACCACAACTTGAAAGATAAACCAACGTATCCTTGTTTCCTGGGTCTATTAAACCGTTGTACAAATACTTTTTTAACTCAGGAGGAAACAATCTGTTTAACCATGTTGTTTTTCCAATCCCTTGAGCGCCAACCAACACCAGGACGTGTTGGTTTACTACCTCAGAGTCCACAAATCCTCCTATCATGGCAACAAGCCACTTTATTACATATCTATAGGCTAATGCTCGATTAGGAAGTGGTAAACCTTCAATCAAATTTTCTATGTGGTTTTCTCCATTCCATTCGGGTAATTGATTAATGTAAGAAACAAGGGGGTCGTAAGGCGTCGAAAAAGATGAAAGTAAAACAGTCCTTAAGGTATCGATACTGCAATTGATTTGATTTGCTGCCAATTCTCTTAAAAGGTTATTCTCTATCCTATCGTCAACCTCTGATAAAAAATGGCCTTGATTGTTCACTATTTCCACTCTCTGGTTGACTATGTTGTATCTAAAAGTATAATGCAGTGATAAATACTTTTCAACTAGACTGTACTTGTCCGAGAAAAGGGACTGACTGTTCTTAATTGGGTATTTACCTGTATATGCACTAGACACTGTTCTCTTTATTTCTTTGACAGAAATACCATCCAAATTTATTTTACAATACTCAATAACTCCCTTTTTTGTCACTCCATTCGAGAAGCAAATTCTTGCTAGGCTAAAGACATAGTTGTTTCTGCTTCCCACTTCGTATTTTTGAGTTTTATTAGCCATTTTAACTAGTTGGTCCGGTACTAGCTTTTGATTGCCTGTCGTTGGTTTGTCATACGGCTTAGAGTTTAAATTTATATAGGCATCTGGGTCATAAGAAAAAAAACATAAACGGGGCAAATCTGAGCATGAAGAATCAATTTTAACTCCTAATTTTTGTTCGTAAAAGTTCAACAGTAACGGATATATCTTTTGGTGATCATTCTTCTCGTTTAAAACTCTAACAAACAGTTTTATCCCGTTTCCTGAGGGGCTAATGAAACATGCGTGAGTCTCTGGAATTGCTTTTATTCTTTCCAGAGTCTCGTACAGTGATACACCTAAATTATCAATATCTAGATGCATTATTTTTGAATAGTTGGACAAGTTTTCCGTTTTTCTGGTGTTCTCAAACACTCCTGAAGGTGTAAACCCTGGTAGTTTCTTTTTTAAATCATCATACTTTTTTTCTTCTTTTTTATATTGACATATTTTTTCAACCTCCGTTCGATACTTTCCTGTTTTAATATTGTCAATTATCGCTTCAAAACTTTCCGTAAATGATGAGGTATGAAAGTCTAAACAAACAGTGTGCTGGCTCATTTTCATCCTATTTTGTTAGACTCTAAATATGAAACCAGATCAGACTTCAAATAATAAACTTGCCCTCCAACTTTGGTGTGCGGGAATCCTGATTTTCTAAGTTCCCAAAACCATGTTGTTCCTCGATTTAATAATTTCTTTGCATTCTGTTCTGAAACATAATCTTCAAGACTTGCTTCTTTTTTTTGATTAAATAACCTTTCAAGGTTTTTGATTTTTTTTTCAATTTCTTTTAAAATTGTTTGATTGTTTTTCATAATGAATCATAATATTTCATTACAAAGGTTTTCAATTTCAACCCCATAAAAGCAGGCTAAAAAAGGGGGGCTTGAGATTAGCTTCTGAAGAATTTCAATTTTTTTACTGTCATTAACGAATCTAAAGTGTCACGTTGATGCTGTTTGAATCTTCTTGGCTCTTTGACAGTGTATTCTCGATTTGACCAATACTCGTCCTCATTATGTAATGATGGGAAAAAAGGCTCAAAAACTTCATGCATACACGTGTAAACCGTTTGCTTGTTTTTGGAAACAGGTGCTAGCACCTCAAACATGTTTTTTAGTAAAGTAGGTAGTATGTTAAAATGTTGTTGTGTCTCCTGTTTTAGATCAAAAATTAGAGCAGAAAGAGATTCTCTTACAAGTTGTTCATCTTTTCCCGATATTTCACACATTAATTCTACGGCTTCGTTAACTGAATTCCACTTATCCAAAACAACTTTTTTTATTTGTTCATCTCCTCTGATAGAAAATTGCTTTCCGTTTGTATTTATGACAACCGTATTAATCTTGTTTACTTCGACCTCTGTTAAGGGTATAACTGTTCCATAACTCTCAATCATGTCAACAATTTCAACTTTTTTTAATATGTTTATTAAATCAATTAACCAGTCTGGTTTGTTTTTTTTATTAAAAAATAGAAATGAATAGAAATAAATATCTTTAATTGATTTTAATATAAAAGCCTGATTATCATCACTTAAATTAATTTTGCTTTTATTTATTTTTTTTAAAACAAAATCATTTGTTTGGTTATTTATTTTTTTTAAAATAAAAGTATTATGAAATTTAATTAATTCGTCCACCGCGTAAGCCACTTTCCCCCCTTTATTAAACTTCTCCGAAAATGCCTTTAATTGTCCAATACAATCCTTAGACAACAACTCTTTGTTTGCTTTACTTAAGGGTGTTGAGTCGGAATTAACGTTTACAACATTATTAGTTGGGGATTCAATGCCTAGTTTTATAAAAAACCGTAAAAACGATTTCATATTATTTTAAAATTGAATTTATCCTCTTCGACTCTTTAGACAATTTTTCATGTGACGTTTTTGCATATATCTGTGTCGTTCTAACGCTGTTATGACCTAACCAGTGACTAACCGTTTCTAAAGGTACGTTATTGTCCAACAGTATTGTTGTCGCACAAGTATGCCGTGCTATGTGGTGAGAAAGCGGCTTTCGTATCCCAGCTAGATTGGCTATATATTTCAAATATTGATTTGTTTTTTGATTGGACATGGTTGGAAGCACTAAGTTTTTAACCAGTCGATCATTACTAAAACTATACTTTTCTATTACTTGTAGCGCCCTATCGATAATCGGTATTTCTCTGCGCTCTCCTGTTTTACCCTGATCAATTCGGAGATAGACCTGTTCGTTTATTTTACTAATACCGCTCATTTTTAGATTAATTGCGTCTTTGTATCTCAACCCTGTGTAGCATGAAAAAAGAAATATGTCCCTAGTTTTATCCAAACTCTCGTTTTCAGTTAAATCTAATTCTTGAATAGAGTTAAGCTCTTTGGTAGTTAAGTATTCCCTTTTGGAGTTTGGAAAGGATAGCTTGAAGTTTCGATAAGGATTAAAAGTTAGAAAACCTTTGTTAATACTATCATTTAAAACGGCCTTAAACCTTGAGTGGTGCTTGTTTATTGTTGTTTTACTGAGTCTGTCTCCAAATTCATTCCAAACAACATTTTTAAGATACTCATCGAAAGCAGTAATGAACCTTAGTTGCACATCGTTTATCCGTTTCGCTCTCAACTTTGCTTCATTCAGAAAAGCCTTTAGATAACTTAAGGTTTGAGCATATTTTTGTGTTGTTGACTCCGTTGTTCGCCCCTCTTTAGTCTTATTGCGTAAATAGTCTTCATAGAAATCTGTCAGCAACATAGAGCTACGTTTTTCTCCGTTAAACAGTGCTTTTAAATCCCTGGCAGAGTATTCCCTACTTTGATCATCAAGCTCATTCTTTGCTCGATATATCTTCTCAGTAATTTCTGCTAGTTTTTGGTTTAACAACGAGCTGTTTTTAAACTGCTCTTTGGTATTATTCCAATCTGCTTTGGTACACCTTAACCCTGTCGTGAACTCTGCTTTTGATCGATTATATAAAAGTCGTGTGTAAACCGTCAACTTAACTTTATCACTTCGAACAGGCTTTAAATAAAACTTTATAGAAATTGTTTTCATAGTTGACCAATTACAGGTGAAACATTTTTATGCCCCAGGTGAAACATTAGTGAAACATTTTGAGGTTTTTTTTGAAACATTTCGAAACGAATATAAAGAACAAATTTTTGTAATGTGTTGATTTTTAGAGTTTTTGAACAAAAAAGAAAGGTTCCGAAATTAATCGAAACCTTTTTGGTGGAGCTGCCGGGAGTCGAACCCGGGTCCGGCGAAGGAATTAAATCAAGTTTTCTACATGTTTATTACCTATTGTTTTCGAGATAAGCTAGGCTAGGTACAGGCCTTATCTTATCCTTATTCTGCTAATAAGACAGTTGCTCGCAGACTTCGCTACTGAATATTCGGGCATTTCGACCGCCCTGATTCCGTCGCAGCTCGAACAAAGCAACGGAGAGCGGATGGTGTTTGTTTAATCTCTAAGATTAAGCAGCCATAGCGTAGTTAGACTCGCCTTTTATGTGTTTGAAGGTTTAGATTTAAGAGCAATGCCTACAACGCTCTACATGCTTACCTGTTAATTGGCCCTCCCGTCAAGTCCAGTCAGCCCCAATAATCAGATACAATGATTACCACAAATGCAATACCAGTTTGTACAAACTGACAATATTGCCGCGATTCAATGTTTTAAACTTCTTTTATGTAATCGGTATGACAGTAGCCTTCTACCACATCACCCTTAATTCCAACACCTCTCACTTGATGCCAAGTGGCATTGTACCTACGAATCAATAAGACCTCAGAATCCTTCAAAAACCGACCAACAATATCGTCACTTGTACTTGCACCTGCACGCACATTAAGGTTGCTTCCTTTAGTAACAACTTTGCAGTGCTTACCTTGACCACTGATATCAGCAACTTCAATGTTATTAGCAACATTAGAAACGCCAGGTTGTGCCGATAAAAAGTCGTTTACCTTCTCCATCAATGATCCATCGTCCACACTACCTGTTACGGTAACATTTCCTGATTCGTTAACCACCTGCATATCATTTATGCCAAAACCTGCTTCCGACAATGTTTTATACAACGGGTTAACTGTTTCTGTCTTTTTCTCTGCTTTATTTTTAAATGCGTCAAATAATCCCATAATACTATTTTGCTTTTAATACCATTTTTTCTTCTCCTTTAGAAAGTGTCATACTCGTTTCGCTCAATCCTGAGACAATGAACGTGTCTGTACTTCCCCCCATAACCGTTGTCATGCTTGTTGCTGTTTCGTTTACGGTATAAGTGCCTTCTATTACCTCCGACCCTTCAGTAAGTTTAACAACACCTTTTTTGGTGAATTCAATCATGTTAGTTGCTTTAGCAGCGTCTTGTCCTGCTTTATCACCCTCTATTTCTACTTGTTCTATGGTCCAAGTGTTGTAAATCCATTGTTTGGGGTCGTTTTTCTTTTTACATCCTGTTGCAACCATTATCAACCCTATGGCCAATACAACCGTTGCTGCTTTTAGTTTTCTCATATACACTGCTTTGAAGCGAAACTACTTAATTAATCAGGATTTCTAATTGTTGCATCGAAACCTGATGCGTTAAAACAACATTTTTGTTTACCAAAACGTTGTTTTAGGGATAAATTTGTCGTTATGCGCAGCATTTTTTGCCTTTTCATTTGTTTGTATGTTACCAACGTGTTTGCTCAACAAGCAGATGACGAGTTGGCTGCTCAGTTTTTTTACAATGAAGAATACGACAAAGCTGAAATTCTGTATAAAAAACTGTTAAAGAAAAACCCAGAATCTGTTTACATCTATCAAAACTATTTAGAGTGCTTGTTAAAACAAAAGTCGTTTAGTGAAGCAGAAAAAGTCGTTTCTAAACAGACCAAAAAGTTTAAATCTAAGCCTCTGTATGTTGTAGATCTAGGTTATATCTATGGCCTTCAAGGTAAAGAAAAGGAGAAGAAAAAACTCTACGAAAATGCGGTATCATACGCTGTGGAGGAAATGGGAAATGGTAGGTCAGGCCTTGTTTCTATGCCCGAACAACTAGCTAGTGCTTTTTTGAGCAAACAAGAATATGGGTTTGCTAAAAGTGCGCTTATTAAAGCCCGAAAAGCCTATGGGCCAGCAACCTTGTTTGCACAAAACCTGATTGAGGTATACAAACTCACCAAAGATTATGAGTCTTTAATTAACGAGTGTTTGTTGGTGCTAAACTTTGACGCAACTCAATTGCGCTCCACCAAAGCAAATCTTGTTTTTTTAGTTGATACAGACACAAAGATTGATTACCTGCAAGAAAAGGCGTCTATCTATGTACAGAAATATCCAGAAAAAACCGTTTACGACGAGCTTTTGTTGTGGGTGTTTGTGCAACAAAAAAAGTTTAACTCCGCCTTTCGACAAGCAAGCGCCATGGATCGTCGTAACAAAACCGAGGGTAAAAACTTAATTGATTTGGCTATTATTTGTTTGTCAAACAAAAACTATGCAGTAGCGATAAAATGCTACGATAAAATTATCGATTTTGGGGCGGATGGTTATTTCTATTTGAATGCCAAAATGGGTAGTCTTGAAACCAACTACAAACTCATCAGCGAAACAGGTCAATATACCTCTGAAGACCTAAACCTACTTATCAATCGCTACTTAGCTGTTTTAACCCAGTTTGGTAAAAGCCCACAAACGGCAAAAAGTATGAAACAGTTATCGGATTTATATATTTACTATAAACATGACCTTGATAGTGGGGTAAGTATATTGGAGTCTTTAGTTGTGATGCCACGGCTTCAGCAAAAAACGCGTGGAGCGTATAAACTTGCCCTTGGTGACGCTATGCTTATGAAAAACGAGGTGTGGGATGCCACACTCTTATATGGACAGGTCGACAAGGCATTTAAAGAAGACCCACTGGGTCAAGAAGCAAAGTTTAGGAACGCAAAACTTTCTTTTTATCGGGGAGACTTTGAGTGGTCTAAAGACCAGTTGGATGTATTAAAAACAGCAACCTCACAACTTATTTCCAATAACGCCATTGAGCTCTCTTTGCTGATTAAAGACAACACCGGATTGGATAGTTCTACCGAAGCTATGGCTGCATTCGCCCATGCGCAATTGTTGTTGTTTCAAAACAAACTAGAGGAAAGTTTAGAGGAGCTTAACCAACTCCCTTTTAAATATCCCAAACATGCCTTAGAAGACGAAATATATTACGTTAAAGCTCAGATCTATGAGAAACAGCGGAAGTACACCAAAGCAGAAGAATATTACAATACCGTTGTCAAATTCTTTAGTGACGACATCCTTGCCGATAATGCCCTATATGCATTGGCTCAACTGTATGACCTAAAACTAAATCAACCTGAAAAGGCATTAGAAATGTACGAGAGGATAATTTTTGACTACAATTCGAGTCTATTCGTGGTTGATGCGCGTAAACGTTATAAGGCCCTTAAAAAGGCCACACAAGGCGCAAAATCGCAGTAGTGCCTACATGGTCGCTTCTGTTAGCGCTTCTCTTATTTGCCCTTCTGTGTGTCCTTGTCCAGAAAACCTTTTTTGTTCGATGTTGTCTTTATAAATCACAGTGGTTGGAAACCCTTTGATGTCTCTAGAGGTAACAATATCAGAAAAGTCTTCGTACTCTACCTCAGCAAAGAAAACATTGCTAAATGTCGTCTCTTCTGAAACTGTTTCGACGGCTGGTCTTTGGGCCGCACACTTTGTACACCATGATGCGTGAAAAAACACCATCGATACACCTGTAGCTACTTCATCATCAAATTGTTTTTGAGAAGTAATATCAACCAAACCATTGTTTGATGAGTCAACCAGTGGTTCTTTATCGTTACACCCAACTACTAGGCTGACGAACGCAATAAGTAATATTGTTTGATACACGCTTTTTTTCATATGTCTTAGATAGTTGTTTTTCTGTTTCCTGACAGGTAGTATTAAACACCTGTTAGTATAACACATCTACCTTTTGTTTGGTTTGCGCACCCCCAACTCTGGGTTCTTTCCTTCAAATTGACTAAACCACGTTTTTAACTCATAAATAAGATCTTCTACTGGTTTTTCTGCAAAAATGGGTTCGTGTACAACAACTCTTTTTGTTTTATAATCAAACCCAACTGGCACCATGGGTATTTGAACGTTTTTTGCTAAGTAATAAAATCCTGTTTTCCATTGGTCATTATAACTTCTCGTTCCTTCAGGCGTCATGGTTAAAATAAACTCCTCTTCCTTGTTGAATATCTCTGTTAAACTTTGAACAAGGTTTGTGTTCACTTTTCGTTCTACTGGATAGCCACCCAGTTTTCTAAACAACCACCCAATTGGCCAAACAAACAACTCCTTCTTGCCAATGTAACGTGGATTGAATTGCAATACAGCACGAGCACCGAGGCCTACCAGAAAATCCCAGTTGCTGGTATGGGGTGCAACTACAAGAATGTGTTTTTTATATGGAATTGGCCAATTGTTTTTGTCAATCGTCCAACCTAAGGTTTTAAAAAGAAACGCGTATATTTTTCTCAATACTGCGCCGTCATTTGAGTATTTAAAAACTCTTGTGTGAGCAAGGGACATATTTTGTACCGCTCATCCTTTGTGTCTTCATAAATCGCTTCTAACATGTTTTTTACATCATGAATGCCTATTTGCTCTGCCCACTCAAAAGGGCCTTTTGGGTAAGCTGTACCAAGCTTCATCCCGGTGTCTATGTCTTCTTTTGATGCGGTACCCTCTTGGACTGTATAATACGCTTCGTTTATTATCATACAAACCACACGAGGTGTTACCATCCCAACTCTACTTTCTACCCATTTTATTTCCCAATCCAAATCATTAAACCGTTGTTCTATTAACGATTGATCAGTGGCGTTTAAACTTGTCATCTCTGCCAAACCTCTATTTATAAAAGTTGGCAAACAGTTTAACCCTCCTATTGTGCAACTCAGTGTTGTTTCACATGAAGCAATCATTTGTTGCACCGTTTGGTTCACTGCACTCACAATAACTGTTGTGTTTTTTAGTGCGGCATAAATGGGTAATCTGCTATTGTCTTTATCGAAACTTAAATCGAAGATTAAATCATAACCCTCAAATTGGTTATTTTTGACTTCTATCAACGTATGAGCAGATGAAACCTTTTGCTTTAACTCCTCAACTCTATCTTGTGATCCTATTATCGCTATCCTCATTTGGTGTGGGTTGTGACAAAAATACAAATGCTGAACAACAACGTATGGAAACAATAAAAAAAATCATTTCTACCCCTAACGCTCCTGCAGCTATTGGCCCCTATAGCCAAGCGGTGTTATCTGGTAACACTTTGTATTGTTCAGGACAAATTGCACTAAACCCAGAAACAGGTAACCTGGTAACCGACGACATAACCATTGAAACACAACAGGTCTTAAAAAACATAGGTGCTGTTTTACAAGAAGCAGGGATGAATTATTCCCATGTAGTTAAGGCCACTATCTTTCTGGCAAGTATGGATGACTATGCTTCTGTTAATGATGTGTATGCCACATATTTTAGTGATCGACCACCAGCAAGAGAAGCGGTTGCAGTAAAAACATTACCTAAAAACGTTCATGTTGAGATTAGTGTTATTGCGGTAAAATGATTAAGAAAGAGCTCGTTTTCGCAACACACAACGTCCATAAAGCACAAGAAATACAAGCAATACTTGGTAACCAGTTTTCGGTAAAAACATTAACCGACATCGGAATTGATGAAGAAATCGCAGAGACTGGTGAAGTCCTTAAAGAAAACGCATTTATTAAGTCTTCCTATGTGTTTAAAAAAACTGGTTTAAATGTTTTTAGCGACGACACAGGATTAGAAGTTACAGCACTAAATGGTGCTCCTGGTGTTTTTTCTGCACGGTATTCTGGCGCACAAAAAAACGACTCCGACAACATAAACCTATTACTTAAAAACCTTGCGCATTTCGCCGATAAAAGTGCACAGTTCCACACTGTAATCTCCCTTTTTTGGGAAGGAAAACACTACTTTTTTAATGGGTATTGTAAGGGTAATATTTCAAACCAAAAGTTAGGAGAAAATGGTTTTGGGTATGACCCTATATTTATTCCAGAAGGTTATGTGCAAAGCTTCGCCCAAATGTCTGTAAAACAGAAAAACGTTTTAAGTCACCGTGGTCGTGCAATAAAAGAAATGACCGCCTTTTTGATTAGTTAGTTATTGCTGAACGATTAATCACAACAAAACCAAAAAAACCATACCCAACTACCTTTTCTGTAGGACCTACTTTCAATATCGTTTCTGAGTAAATAAACTTATTTTCTCTTTTAATGAAGGTTCCTATTGCCTTCCCTTTAAAATCAAAAGTTTTACTCAACAAAACCCCCGCTTCACCAAGCTCTCTATTTAGAGTGGCGTCAATTTCTCTTTTTACTGCTTCCTTGTGTTTTGTTTCACTTGGGTTGGTAATAAAAGCTAGTGCAGCTAAAAGTAATAAACCTATAAATATTCTTTTCATTTTTTGTCGGGATGAGAGGATTTGAACCTCCGATCTCTCGCCCCCCAGACGAGCACTTTAACCGGACTAAGCTACATCCCGTTGTTTTAATTAAGTAGTTTAAATTGTTCTAAAAACCTTTTATCGTTATCAAATAAGGTTCTTATATCTTTAACACCGTATTGAAACATTGTTATTCTTTCTACCCCCATTCCAAAAGCGAATCCGCTATATTTCTTTGAATCTATACCACAGTTTTCTAGTACATTCACATCAACCATTCCACAACCCAATATTTCTAACCAACCTGTTCCTTTTGTTAACCTATAATCCTCTTCTGTTTCTGTTCCTAAGAATATATCCATTTCTGCACTCGGTTCGGTAAACGGGAAATAACTTGGTCTAAACCTTACCTCTGTTTTTTCACCAAAAAACTGCTGTACAAATAAAAACAATGTCTGTTTTAAATCAGCAAAAGACACCCCTTCATCTATATATAAACCCTCTATTTGATGAAAAAAACTATTGGATCTTGCACTAATTGCTTCATTTCTATATACTCTACCTGGGCTTATTGTTCTTATTGGTGGTTCGTTTTCTTCCATTACTCTTACTTGAACGGAAGAAGTGTGTGTTCGTAATGAAATTTCTTTTTCTATAAAGAAGGTATCCTGCATGTCTCTTGCTGGATGGTTTTTGGGAAAATTTAAAGCTGAAAAATTATGCCAATCATCTTCTACTTCTGGTCCTAAAGAAATATTGAAACCCATTCGTTCAAAAATTTCAATCATTTTCTTTTGTACAATTGATAGTGGATGCTTACTTCCTTGTGGAACGATTGATCCTGGTAAAGAAAAGTCTGTTCCTTCTTTTGTTTCTTCTTCTTTGGCTACTACCCCCTCATTTAATTCCTTAAACTTTTGATTCGCATAATTCTTTAAATCATTTAAAATTGAACCAGCCTTTCTTTTCTCCTCTTTGGTGAGTTTTTTAAATTCTTCGAACAAAGAATTTACTTCACCCTTTTTGACTAAAAACCTCAAACGGAAATCCTCTACCTCTTTTTCCGTTTTTGCTTCAAAAGAGAGAATACTTTTTTTTACGTTTTCAATTTGTTGTTTCATCGAGGCAAAAATAGTTGAGTTTTGTTTTCGTTCCCTTTTTTATATTATCCACGGTAGTAATAGAATATTATATTATTAAATAACTTCTTATTTCTTTATTAAAGGCTGTGGATATGTGGAATACCTTTTTTCCTTCTTTTTTTCTTTAGTTTTAAACAGATGTTGTTTATAAATGTTGCTAAAATTTTAACAAAACAGGTAAAATTGGAAAGTTTGTGTGGATTTGTTTTAGAAGAAAAAGATAGTTGTTAAAAAGTGAAAGAAAATAGCAATGTTAATTAGTAGGAAGAAAAGTTTATATAAGTATGGGTTTATTAACGTGAACTAAGCCGTTAAAAAGAGGAGCTTGGTTTATTAACAGAAAAAACGGAAATACTAACAATTAAAAAAAAACACAAAGCACTAACAATCAAGATATTACCTAATATTAAAACGTATACCTTTTGTTTTCCATTTTGTTCGTACTTCTATAGGCTCAGAAAGACGCCAGATTGGTTCGGAGGGTAATTTTTTAAAATAGTTTTGATCATCCCAAAAACCATTATCATTTTTATCTTGAAAAACATAAGCAACATATTCACCGGTTTCTAAGAAAGAAAAGGTGAAAACTGTATCGGTGTTGAATTTTTTTCTTTCATATTCCTTTTTTTCTTTGGCTAAAACAAACAAAAAAGGAAAATCCCTTTTTATTGCTGTGTCGACACTACAAAATATTTCTATTTCTCCTGTTTTATCAGAACTCACTACATCAACATAAAAGGTATCTAATAGGCTTGTTTTCTTGTTATAATAGGTATGAAAACTTTCTTGACAAATGACTTGATAGCGATGACTTTCTTTCCAGGAAGAGTAAAGAGAAACATTATTTTGATCTATTAGTAATGTATCAAGGTTAATTGTTGTAGAATCCGTGAGGTCATAGATACTTAATTTGTCTTGGTTTGTCTTCCTTATATAATAGTTGGAAGTAAGTACTATTGATTTTTTTGGTTGAACAGTTTTAGAAACACTTATACTGGGTTGAATGATTTTTTTTGTTTTAGGTTTAATGGTTTCTTCAAAAGAGAAAGAATCGACACTAATTTTTAAGCGTATTGAATCAATATTTTCTTGAGTATTTAAATAGGCAATAATGGTATCCCTAGTCATTCCAAAATGCCAAGGAACAGACTTATCTTTTGAAAGGTCAGTAAAAAGTTTGGCGGTTTTTATTTCGACGTGGTTAGTAGAAATGGACTTATTAAATACAAAACGAAACAATCCTTGTGTTGGCTCTTCAGTTTTTTGTAGCGACAGGTTGGGTGTTATTGGTCCTTTACTGAGTAACAAACTTTGGTTACTCGAATTAGAATTTAAAGGGTTTAAAGCAAAACCAACACGCTCGCTATAATCAAGCCTATTGTTGTTATTTTCATCCAGAACAGCATAAGCATAGTATTGACCATTAGCAATATTGGTAAATGAATAAGAACCAGACTTCTCCGTTTTGGTTATATAATATGGGGTGTGTTTAAAGAGCTGACTATCTTGGTATTCTTTGTATAAAAACACCTTTACACCTTCTTCGGGTTTTAAAGAAAAAGCACCATTAACAACACCAGAAATAAAAGAGGTATCAATAACACTACCAGTAGAAAAAACGAGCTTTAGATTTTTTGTTGGATTACCCTCGTTTAAGTCTTTAATACCATCAGCCAAATAAAACTGATAGGTTGTATTGGGTTTAAGCAACTCCTTGGGTTGAATTATTAGACTTTTACCTTTAACTATTGTTTTTGGGCTACTTGTTAATGGGGGTGAAATAATAAGACTTTGGTTAAGGTTGTTTAAAGTGAAGTACTCATTAAAAGTGATTTTAATTTCTGTACCCGTAAATAAGGTTTCTAAACTATCAGGAGAGCTTTTAACAATCTTTGGAGGCTCTGTATCTTTAAGACCGCCTGGAGGAAGATCTATAGAGGCACAACCCAAAAGAAAGAGTAATACAGTTAATTGTAATATGTTTTTCATCGACCGAAATAAACAAGTAAAATAGAAATATCAGAAGGGCGAACACCACTTATCCTTGATGCTTGACCAATGGTTGTTGGTCTAATAGTGTCAAGCTTTTCTTTCGCCTCTGCCGACAAAGAAGTTAAAGCATTATAGTCGAAGTCGGGCTTAATAACCATACTATTATACTTCTCTAATTTTTGAGCCATTTCTTGCTCCTTTTCTATGTAGCCACGGTATTTAACCAAAATTTCTGCTTGCTCCTTTAAATCCACGCTTAAACCACCTAAATATGTTCGCGTAGTATTTAAATCATCGAAATCGCTGACTTGAATTTGTGGACGGGAAAGCAACTTTTTAAACTTATATTTTTGGTTAACGACGGCGGTATTTTTTTTGGTTAAAACGGGGTTGATTTCATCAGGTGGAATACTGGTCTTCTCGATATAATCCGTTAACTCGTGTAACGCTTTTTCTTTTTCTTGATACCTATTAAACCGCTCTTCAGAGGCGAGACCCAATTCAAACCCTTTACCGGTTAAGCGACTGTCGGCATTATCTTGACGTAGAAGAATCCTATACTCAGCACGTGAGGTAAACATTCTATAGGGTTCTTGAGTTCCTTTGTTAATCAAATCATCTATTAATACCCCAATATATGCTTCAGATCTAGAAAGTATAAAAGGAGGGTTATCGGTTATTTTTCTATGTGCATTAACCCCAGCCATTAAACCCTGACTTGCGGCTTCCTCATAACCGGTGGTTCCATTAATTTGCCCAGCGAAAAACAGGTTGTTAATAGCCTTTGTTTCTAGGTTTAAAGACAATTGGGTAGGAGGAAAAAAGTCATATTCTATAGCATACCCAGGACGAAAAATTTTGGCGTTTTCAAACCCAGGAATAAGCTTCATTGCCTCAATTTGAATATCAGCAGGCAAAGAAGTAGAAAAACCATTTACATAGATTTCTACCGTGTCCCACCCTTCTGGTTCAACAAAAACCTGATGTCGATCACGCTCAGCGAAACGGTTTATTTTGTCTTCTACGCTTGGACAATAACGCGGACCAATACTTTTTATGGTGCCATTAAACATTGGGCTATCATCAAAACCCTTTCTTAAAACATCGTGCACCTCGGGGTTTGTGTAGGTAATGTGGCAACTGCGTTGGGTTTTAAGGGGTGTGTTTGATAGGTAAGAAAAAAGACCAGGCGTTTCGTCCCCTGCTTGTTCTTCCATTTTAGAATAATCCAACGTACGACCATCAACCCGAGGGGGTGTACCCGTTTTCATTCTACCAGATTCAAAACCCAAAGACACCAACTGTTCTGTAATACCTGTAGAAGCTTTTTCAGCCATTCTACCACCACCAAACTGGTTTCTACCTATATGAATGGTACCATTCATAAATGTACCACTGGTTAAAACGACTGATGCGGCTTTATAGATAAAACCCATTGCTGTTTTAACACCAACAACAGTGTTGTTTTCTATTATTAACTCATTGACCATGTCTTGGAACATGGAAATGTTGGGGTTTTGTTCTATGCTGTTTCGCCAAAGGTTGGAAAACACCATTCGGTCATTTTGTGTTCGAGGACTCCACATGGCTGCCCCTTTCGACCGGTTTAACATTCTAAATTGGATGGCTGATTGGTCAGAAATGAGTCCACTCATCCCACCAAGGGCGTCTATTTCGCGAACAATTTGTCCTTTTGCTACACCACCCATTGCTGGGTTACACGACATTTTGGCGATAGCCTCCATGTTCATTGTTACTAAAAGAACAGAACTGCCGAGGGTAGCGGCGGCGTGAGCGGCCTCACAACCAGCGTGACCCGCGCCTACAACAATTACGTCATATGTACCATGTATCATTTTAATGTTCCACGTGGAACTGTTTTATTTAAGGTTAATGTATTTGTTTTCAGCAAGCCGCATGGCTTGCTTTTCCTCTTCTGTGGAGTCGTTCATTCCTGTTAAGTGAAGCAAGCCGTGAACCATGACGCGCTTCAATTCTTCCGCAAAGGTACAATTAAATGAGAGGGCGTTTTCTTTGACACGATCTAGGCTTATGTATATATCACAAACCAAAGGGTCGGAGAGTTGGTCCCGCAAGTCGAAGGTTATTATGTCGGTGTAGTAATCGTGAGACAACCGCTTTTGGTTGATGTGTAACAAGTCTTCATCAGAACAAAAAACAAATCCCACACCATCAATAGAGGTGAACAATTGGTTTGCAACTTTTTCAACCCATGCTTCAGTGGCTTCAAAGAACAAAGGTTTAGATACATTGTGAAAACTATATTCTATCATCTGATTACACGCACACTGCCTGAAAGCCGGTGTTTGTTTCCGTTTAAATCCATTATTGCAATGTCGTAGAAGTAAACCCCCAAAGGAATAAGGGTGTTTGTTGCGTCTACCGACCAACCTTCTTGAATGTTGTTGGTTGTGAAAATTTGTTCACCCCAACGATTAAAGACAACCATTGTTGAATTTGTTGGGTCAATAGAATTACCAATTACAACCAGTTTATTGTTTTTCGATAAGGGGTTAAGCGTGTTTGGGACAAAGAATTTTGGTGTTCTTTTAGCGCACACAGTGTTACTTTTTGAAACGCGACCAAAACCATAAGTGTTTTGATTTTCAACCGCTTGTATATAAAAGCAGTGCATGGTAGTGTCGGTGTTTGTATAATCTGTTGCGCTTGTAGTGGCAACTATGTTCCACGTGGAACCATTGTAACCATATACCTCATATTCCAACACTGAACCATTCCAATTAATGTATGGATTCCATGTCAACGACTCATTTGTTATATTTAAGAATATTGAGCTAGCATTTAAGGAAGAACTTGTTCCACCCAAACAAGGGGCAAAAGTTCGAACAAAATAGGTGCTACTCCCAGTTTCAGGATTAACATTATTGTCTTCCCAAGTGTAAAACTCAGCGCCTTTAAGGAGGGTTTTACTACCAACACGTATCGGTGAGCCACCAACCCTATACAACACAAGACTATCCGCAACACCCTGATTATCAACAAAAGCCTCTATTTCTAATGAAGATTTTGATGCAACACTAACATTCGATAAATAGGTAATGTCTGGTATTTTTGGCTGGTATAATTTAACACACTTAACATTAGATGAGCTAGTTTTTCTATTCGATACATTGTTTTCTGCACAAACATAAAAGCAAACACTGTCTCCAAAGTTTATGCCGGTATAGGAATTAGATTGATCGTTTGCATTTATTGTTTTTGGAACAAAAGGAGACCCGTTGGTTGAGATGTATACTTTTTGGCTTTCAACCACCCACCCTTCATACTTTGTCCATGTGAGGGAAGCGCTCTTGGTGCAAGTGTCTAGTGTTGTAGATAACACCATTGGGCTATGTCTTTTAGAAATAGAAGAAAATAGATCACAAGAATCATAGACAGCCATTGTGTATTTTGTTTCTAATGTAACAGTTTGATTTTTAGCGACATATGCTAAATCGATCGTATCCCCAATTGGGCTGTTGATACCGTTGGATTGAGTGAATATCCTATAACCTTTTGTGTCGTTTGCGGTGCTCTTCTTCCAACCGATAATGGTTTTTTGAGTAAGTATATCTATGCTGACAGAATCTATATCGTTTTCTGGTGGTGGAGTAATGTCGAGTTTTAAAACATTTGACTTAGCAGTGTCTGACCCATTGCACAAATACCGTGACTCAAAAAAGAAAGACCAGGTTGGGTTCGCGTTAGGGAGTTTGAATTGAAATGTTGTAGCGCTAAAGTTTTTTTGCGAATCGAGTAAGTTGAATGTGACTCCATTTTCACTTCCATAAATGTGGTGTTCCACAAACGACCCACATGCGTCTGAAATACTAGAGTAATCAATGGTCACAACACTATCGGAAATGTTCAAACAAGCACGAATCAACGTTGGTGCTTTGGTTAGACCTTTTGCGTCGAGGCTTGACAAACAGGCCAGAATGAATATAGCAGTTAATCGTAACACGATATATACTAACGAAGGTACAAGCTAAATGTTGTGAAAATCAAGTTATTATGGCTTTGAAGACAACAAATGATACTAGAATTACCGTCCAAACACGACAAAGTGTTAAAAACAAGACACGGTTAACAGGGTGTGGGCTATTTCAACCAACCACAAAACAAGGATTCTGTTTAAATTTGCAGCATGAACATAGATGAAAAAGGACCAAGGTATGGGAATACCGGTTCAGGCAGAAGTGAGCGGAATGGGGGAGATGGAGATTATGCAAAAACCAAACGAAAACGACGAAGAATTCCAAAACCGTCGGGAGAAATCAAAAAAATCACACAAGAAAGACCACCCAAAAAGGAGGTAAGTCAAGAGATTCGGTTAAACAAATACATTAGTAACGGAGGCGTGTGTAGTCGCAGGGAAGCGGACACAATCATAGAAGCCGGCAGGGTAGAGGTAAATGGAGAGGTTGTAAAAACACTAGGTTTCAAGGTAAAACGCGATGACGAAGTAAAAGTGGATGGTAAACTTATATCGCCATCAGAAAAAATATACATACTCTTAAACAAGCCAAAAGACTACATAACAACCACCAACGACCCTTTACAGCGTAAAACAGTAATGGATTTAATTGGTGATGTTAATGCAGAAAGGGTATACCCTGTGGGTCGATTGGATAGAAACACAACAGGCATTTTGATTTTCACTAATGATGGTGAAATGGCTCAAGGTTTGATGCACCCCAAAGGAAATGTAACAAAAATATATTCTGTGGAACTAAGCAAACCCATAGAACAAAAACACTTTTATAAACTTCAGGGTGGAATTAAACTTTTTGACGGCTTTATGAAACCAGATAAGATCGCTGTGGTAGATAAAGACGACCAAAGAAAAATAGGTGTTCAAATACATAGTGGAAGAAACCGTGTGGTAAGAAGAATGTTTGAGGCTCTTGGTTATGAGGTGGTTAAACTCGACCGGGTTATTTATGCAGGTATCGATAAACAAGGTTTGTCAAAAGGGAAATGGAGAAATTTGACAGAAAAAGAAGTTAGTATGCTTAAAAGAATAACGAGATTGGGATAACTTTGACTATGGCACAAAACAAGATTAAGCAATTCGGCTTTTGGGTTACCTTATTATTCTTCTTTGGATGTACTGAGGTTCCTCCATTTATTGACTATTCTAAACCAATCCTTTTAGCGAAAGACACCACATATATCACAAGTGACATACCACAGAGCGTTTTAAAAAACGTTTTAATCGAAGATATCAGTGGTGTGAAGTGTAATAATTGTCCTAAAGCAGCAGATATTGCTCACAAAATTCAGGGAAAAAATGACGAGGGAAGAGTTGTGGTGATGACACTACATTCTAACAGATATGGCGCGTTTACAGCACCTTACTCAGATAGTAAAGACACATTCAACACCGTTGAAGCAACAGAAATAGTCAGCAACCTTATTGGTGAACCGTCAGGTTTGCCTGCTGGAGCAATAGATCGAAAATTGTTTGATGGTAAAACCAGCAAAGTGAACCAACAATACGAAACATGGGAGGCTCAAGTAAATGAGCAACTCGTATTGGAGGCTAAAGCCGCCGTAGAATTAGAGATAATCAACCAAGGCAACCGTAAAATTATTGCAAACATTAAAACAACGTTTGTTGAGGCTGATGCGACACCAGTCTTTTTGTCCGTATTCATTATTGAAAATAAAATCAAGTCGAAACAAAAACTACCAGATAATACCTATGATAAAGACTATGTGCATTACTCTATTTTACGCAAAGGTGTTACCAACTACGCAGGAACACTATTAGCACAATCCATAGAGGCGGGCCGTGTGTTTGAAAAAGGAATCGAAATCGACATTCCAGAAAAATATAACATTGACAATTGTGCCATAGTTGTACTTATCAATAAAAACCAAGGCGGGGTAACAGAGATTGTTCAGTGTGCGGAAAAATACATTGAGTAATGAGTCCTTATACCAAAGGGTTTAAACAATACTTAAAACTAGAGCTTTCTCTTTCTTCAAACTCTGTATCTGCATATTTAACAGACGTTGGTAAGCTTATAAATTACTGTGAGGATATTGACGCAAACGTGGAACGTTTGTCGTTCAACCAATTGTTGGGTTTTATAAAGTGGTTAAGTGAATTGGGTTTGGGTGAACGAACCCAGGCAAGGATCATTTCAGGCGTAAAAGCCTTTTATAATTACCTAGAACTTGAGGGTTTGATCCCCAACAATCCGTCAGAACTTTTGGAGACACCCAAACTAAGCCGAAAACTACCCGAGGTACTTGACAACCAAGAGATTGAAAGAATGTTAGAGGCTATTGACTTGTCTACCAAAAGTGGTCAACGCGATCGAGCCATACTAGAGTTACTCTACAGTTCGGGTTTAAGAGTATCTGAACTTACTAGCCTAAAAATCAACGATATTCTGTTTGATGAAGACTTAATTATTGTCACTGGAAAGGGAAATAAACAACGGATTGTTCCTGTTGGAAGTTCGGCCCTCCACCATATTGGACTTTACCTCAATCATTTTAGGAAACCACAAAAGGAAGCAAAGACAGACGATACAACGCTTTTTCTAAACCTTAGGGGTAAACCAATTTCTAGAGTGTATATATTTAAACGAATAAAAGAAATCGCGCAAACGGTTGGTATATCAAAGAATATCAGCCCTCATACATTTCGACACTCATTTGCCACAACACTGGTTGAAGCGGGAGCAGATCTTCGTGCTGTTCAACAGATGTTGGGGCACAAATCCATAACAACCACAGAAATATATACCCACCTAGATAGGTCTTACTTAAAAGATGTTATTCAAGAATTTCATCCACGCAGCTAAACAACAGTTATTCAACCACTAAAGTATTGTCTTTGATCTCTGCTATTTGACCAAAAGGTAATGCTAAGTTTGGAGATAGGTGTCCGGCGTCAAAACCAAAATATACCGGATAGCCATACGTATCAACATGGCCAAGAACAATTTCTTCAGCCGTTTTGCCAAAAGGCACGGTGTTGTCGTTCATATCGGTCATTCCCCCAACCACCAACGCGCTTAAGTTTTCTAACAAACCATTTCTTTTTAAGTTAACCATCATGCGGTCAATATGATACAAGTACTCATCTAGGTCTTCAACGAACAGAATTGCCCCGTCGGTTTTTGGGCTTGAATTGGATCCCAAAATGCTATACAAAATAGACAGATTACCCCCAATTAAAGGGCCCTTTGCGTCACCCGGTTTACTTAAATCGTGGCTATTCATTTTATAAGAAACACTATCGCCAAAAATCACCGAACGAAGACTATCGATACTTTGAAGATCAGAAGGACTCAATTGGTTTGAAACATTTATTGGCATGGTTGCGTGAAGCGAAACGACGTCAAAGTTTGTCGTTATGTGGCACAACAGGCTTGTAACATCACTATAGCCTACAACCCATTTAGGTTTCTCACAAAAAGCAGTAAAATCAACCTCATCTAATAACATGGTTGTGCCATAACCACCCCTAGAACACCAAACCATATCAACATGGTTGTCGCTAAGAGCCTCTTGCAAGTCTTGCAGTCGATGTGAAGAGCTACCAGCAAATTGGTTTTCGGTTGCATACATATTGCGCCCCAACTGAACGGTTAACCCCCACGATTTCAAAAGTTTAACGGAAGGCTCCACTTCTGCAGGTGAAATTTTTCGTGCAGTAGAAACAATTCGAACAACCGACCCCTGAACCAGGGAATGTGGCTTTTTCATAATGGCAAATAAACCCATAATGTTGGAGTTCACAAAAAGCGGATTATACCTTAAATTTGCGGCTCATTACAAACGTAAAAAATCGGTTATGAATTTTGAATTTACTGAAGAGCATTTAATGATTCAACAAGCTGCAAGAGATTTTGCAGAAACAGAATTATTGCCAGGTGTGATTGAGCGTGATAACGAGCAAAGGTTTCCAATGGAACAGGTACGCAAAATGGGAGAATTAGGGTTTATGGGATTGATGGTAGACCCAAAATATGGAGGGGCAGGTATGGACGCTGTGTCATACGTGTTGGCTATGGAGGAGATTTCAAAAATTGACGCCTCTGCTTCAGTTGTAATGTCTGTGAATAACAGTTTGGTTTGTTGGGGTCTTGAAGAGTATGGTTCTGAAGAGCAAAAGCAAAAGTTTTTGGTTCCATTAGCACAAGGCAAAATTCATGGTGGTTTTTGTTTATCTGAACCCGAAGCTGGGAGTGACGCAACGTCACAAAGGACTACAGCTATTGACAAAGGCGATCATTACTTATTGAACGGAACAAAAAACTGGATAACAAATGGCAACACTGCCGATACATTTTTGGTTATTGCGCAAACAGATGTTGAAAAAGGACACCGAGGTATAAATGCTTTGATTGTAACCAAAGATATGCCTGGTTTTGTTGTAGGTAAAAAAGAAGATAAGCTTGGTATACGTGGGTCAGACACACACTCATTGATGTTTCAAGACGTCAAAGTGCCTAAAGAAAACCGAATAGGGGCAGATGGTTTTGGATTTAAGTTTGCCATGAAGGTGTTGTCTGGTGGTCGTATTGGTATTGCGTCTCAAGCATTAGGCATCGCTTCTGGAGCCTATGAAAGATCTGTATCGTATTCGAAAGAGAGAAAAGCCTTTGGAACAGAAATTATGAATCATCAAGCCATAGCATTTAAGCTTGCAGATATGGCTACAGAAATAGAAATGGCAAGGTTGCTTTGTTTGAAAGCTGCCTGGCTAAAAGATAATGATTTGGACTATGCTCGAGCAAGTAGTATGGCAAAACTAGTGGCATCAGAAACCGCGATGAAAACTACGGTTGAAGCGGTACAGGTGCACGGTGGATATGGTTTTGTAAAAGAGTACCATGTAGAACGTTTAATGCGTGATGCAAAAATCACACAGATTTATGAAGGTACATCTGAAATACAACGCGTTGTGATATCGCGCGACATTTTGAAAGATTGATAAAAAGAATAAACAATAAAAAAGGCGTCGAAATTGTTCGACGCCTTTTTTATTGCTATAAAGTTTGTCTTATCTAGCCAACACAACTTTTTGTGTTGCCATACCCAATTCGGTGTTCACTTGTAAGAAGTAATAACCATCATAAAGGTTTGACAGGTCTAATGAAGTGTGAGTAACGTTTAAATCGTCTTTTGTCATTACAACCTTTCCGCTAATATCAGAAACCGTAATAGACTTGATTATTGTTTTGTCATTCATGTCGATATACAAAACACCATTTGTTGGGTTTGGATATGTTTTGCCATTCAACTCATATAAAGATGGGGCCGACAATTCTGTTGTAGTATAATAACCATGTAATACCGCTATACGTGGGCACATGTACCCCTGAATAGTGTCTACATAGGCACGACCTTTAGCTGGAGACATGTCTGGGTTTGACTGCAAAGAAGCCATGTGTGTAGTTACACCTGGTTGAACTTCTGCTTTCGCTAATGGAGAATTTGGATCCCACCATTGCCAAGGACCAGCTTGATTCTGGAAAAGAGAAGCGCCAGCTTTTACATCAATAGCAAACAAACCTTCTAGGTTGTTGTTTACTGTAATTTTATCTCTTGGGCTTGGGTAGATGTAATCAAACGTTTTACCATATTTTTCTCTTGCGATTTTTGTGTACACATCATTACCCATATCCTTGAAAGCATCATTAAGACCCAGGGCGTTTGCCTTAGCGATATATATATTTGAACCTGTAACGTCAACCACATCTTCTTGTGTTGTAGGCACAATTACAGTTCCTGCATTAAAGGGCGCAAAAGGATCTCTGATACACTGAAACGCAATAATTGGCTTATCACCTGCTTCTAACCATGAAGTGTCTGCTAACGCCCCACCTGCAGCAACTACTGCCGCTACATCCATATTAGCTCGTGGCGGACCATAAAGGGTTAGTGATTGAGGAATACCCGAACCATCAATACGACCAACTAATGTTGTGTCGACAAAAGATTTTTGTGTTAATGGGTTTAAGAATTGAGGTAGGCTAATCTCAGAATATTTATCTAACGAGTTGTACGCCAACGAAATGTAACCACCAGTACCTTCTCCATATAGAACAATTTTATTTGGATCAATTTTGTACATGTTTGTACCACTGGCTTCAACTTTTAAACCAGCAACACATTGCTTAATATCTTGAATTGAACGATATACTGCGTTTAAAAGTGTTCCACGGCGCTCAAACTCACCTGTAGGTCCAGAAGCTAAAGGATTCCAACCAAGACGGTAGTCGGCAGAAATGGCCACATAACCACGTTTTGCCCAACCTTGACACAAAACAATAGCAGAACTATCTGCGGTCGTTCCTACTGGGCTACCATTTAGCGGGCTTGGTAAGAAGTTACCCGTATGTAAGTAAATAATTACGGGTCTTGCAGATGTTGTATCTGCTGATGCCTTAGGCGCATAAATGTCCATTTTTACATCTTGAACTTTTATCACAGAAGTTGTGTCTGCAAGGTTACGGTGTGTAGCCGGTATAGGCTGGCCAGTAAATATGGCAGTTTTAATGTCCATTAACTCCATTCCAACTTGTAATTGGGGTGCCGACGATAACCGTGAAGACCTTAAAAAGTCAATATTTGTTGCATAAATAACATTAGATGTTACTTCAATGTCCGCATCCGTATAGACCTCGTCTATATATCTTTTTTGTGCGAATAGTTGTAGACTCGACAACATGAAGCCGGCAACTAATAGATAAGCGTAAACTCTTTTCATATGTTTAATAAATTTATAGTTTCAACTCAAATTTAAGCAAAACCACTCATTTTCAAATTGATATATTATTTTTTTGCTTTTTCGATGTCAACCAAAACAGAGAAGTAGGCCAATCGACCAACATAAGGGCCACCATAAACCTGATAGTTTGAGTTGTTAAAAACCGAGCGTCTTTTGCCTGAGTCTGAGGCATCAAAAAGTGGAAGAAGACCTAGAATATTAGAAGCACCGAGTTTAAATGTGGTGTTTTTGTCTTTCCACTTGTAATTGACTTGAGCGTCAACCATGTCGTATGTAGGCACAAAACCAGTAAACTGAGGTGAGCCTTCAAACACAAACCCTTGAATCCATTTATAGTTTATTCCAAACCCAAAATTGTGGCCAATAAACTTCAGTAGTTTCAATTTACGTCCGGTAAAGGAAACATTAAACTTATGTTCGGGGGTATTAAAAGCGGGGATAATGGGGTCGTCTGTTCCCTTCTTGTTTAACACATTCCACGAGTAATTTCCACCAAGAGCGAAATTTTTAAAATAATAATTCAAACCAACTGAAGCCCCTTGAGTTGTTACATTTGACTGGGCGTTGGCGGCAACACGAAACACCTCAATACCACCAACAGGAAAACTCGTGTTGGGGTCGAATGTTGCGTCAAGTCCAATATTGTATCCAATAAAATCTGTATACAGCGTATAGTAATAGCCAAGGTCAACAAACAAAGAGTTGTCTAACAGCGAACCCTTATAACCCAATTCTATTGTTTTGGCTTTTTCAGGACGAATCGGATCGACGTCAAAGTATTCAAGGCTTTCTAATGTCAAACCATCATTACGGTAATTGTCAAAAGAGGATATAGAAATTAGCGAATCAAAACCATTCAAATTTCCAATTAACTGTGCCCGCCCTACATCATAAAATAAATATTGATCAGCCAAGGTTGGGTTTCTTATGGCAGAAGAGAAAGAGGCTCGATACGTATGTTTTTTATTTGGCAAATAGATGACAGAAGCCGCTGGGGAAAACAGAAAGTCAAAATTTTGATTTTTATCAATTCGAGTGGTAACATTCATGATTACCTTCTCACTCTTTAATTTCTTTTTAACCCCACCATAAACACCGTATTCGAGGTTTTTAATTACCACACTTCCTGTGTCGTTAAGAATGGTTCCTCGCGAATCTGGGGTGTATAGTCGACCATTTGCACCAATAGTAATTTCGCCAAATTTTTTGGTGATTTTCTTTTCAGAATGAATGTGATATAGGGAGGATTTGTCGTAAAACCGTGTTCCGTCATCCGTAAATAACCTAGAGGTAACGTCATTAAAAACACTATCAAAGGGTTGTGTGCCCACATCAAATCGAGGTAAACTTCCACCACCTGAGGCTTCATCTACATAACCGCGATTTTGGTTGTGCCATTTGAATAAAGAGTCTTGATGTTGCAGTAAGAAGGGGTCTAAATGATTGTTTGCCCAGTTTTCTATGGTTCCGTGTTTGTCTGCATTAAAGAATGGATAATCCGGAAGTCCTTCCACTTGGTTTTTGAACCGCAGGATACGCCAATTGGTCTTATAGGCATTGTTCCAACTGGTGTTTGTTTTACTAAGTGCATTTAGTTTAAACGCTGTTGATACGATGTCATATGTATCTCCAGCATCTTCAGAGGTACTGTAAAGTCGAATAAAAAAGTTGTCTTTCTTTCTATATTCAATCCGGTTTTGCCAAAACTTAATATTATCTAACCGGTAACGGTTGTCACCTTGGTAAACCGTAGATCCGCCTCCAAAATTAAAGGCATAAATCAACTCCGCAGAATCTCTCAAACGATAATGCAACGAGGTGTTTAGTTTTAGGTTGTCGGTTTTGTAATCAACCAATGAGCGTTCTTCGTAACCTGTTCGGTAGAAATAGCCCAAACCGGGGTTCGAAAACCGACTAAAGGAAGAAGTGTAGTCATTGTTGGGTTCAAAGCTTTCGTCACCATAAACATTTACCGCATCGTAACCACCAGGATTATTTTCGTCATATCGACTATCCACAGTGGGTTCGTAGTTGTCGGCTTCCCAATCATTGGCTTGCATGTAAAAGACACCTATTTTGTATGCAAAACGGTTTAGTCCTTTTTTGCCAGGAACTACGTCCGCCCATCTTGCTGCAACCTGCCCCAAATTTCTTTCGCCACCTTTTACCTCCACAGACAAACCGGGATAATCAAATGGACTTTTTGTTTCCATGCTAATAACACCGTTAAAGGCATTTGGCCCATAAAAAGCACTACTTGCACCAGCAATGACGTCTACACGTCTTAAGTCTAAGTCGTTGGCTCCTAAAAAGTTTCCTAATGCGAAGTTTAAACCAGGAGACTGGTTGTCGACACCATCTATAAGTTGTAAACTTCTTACTGGGCTAGTACTATTAAAACCACGGGTGTTTACAACACGGAAACCTAGGCTGGCTGCTGTAACATCAACACCTTTAAGGTTGCCTAAGCTTTCATAAAATGACGCAGAAGGGGACTCTTTAATAGCCTTTATACCCAACGATTCTACGGTTAGTGGTGTTTCTTTTTGTTTTTCGCTAACACGGTCAACCTTAACTACGGTTGTTCCAAGCCGCGACTTTGTAGGAGATAGCCTAATTGTTATGTCGGTGGTTTTACCACCACTTTTTACGGTATAGCTATAATCCTCAAACCCTTGATAACTCACAATTAAAGTAACGGGCAAGGCAGCAACGGTTAACTCGAACCGACCACTTTCGTCTGTACTTGTGCCATTTTGTTTTCCTTTAACAAGGATGTCGGCCGCAATTAGAGGTGCTCCAGCCTTATCCATCACTGTGCCGGTTAGTGTTTGTCCTAAAGTCGAACCATAAGATAGGGCTAATAGGAGAACAAATAAAATACCACGAGGGCTTTTTGGGGATGACATCATTACCTTCAAAGAACAGAAAAAAAAGGGAAATGTTGATACTTGTTATACTTTAATCGTTACAGCTTTTAATATTGGGCTAATTTTGGGCAATGATTAATAAAGCGTGGCTGTGGTGTGTCGTTCTATTTTTGGCTTCCTGTCAAGAGGGTAAACAGATTAATAACGGCGACATTCTTGGGTTGTGGAAGATTGAGGTTGGTATTGCAGAAGAAGACAAAAAGATTCCATTCTTTTTAGAACTAATTGAAGTGGATGAGCAGCTTAAAGCCGCAGTATGGAATGGGGACGAACAAATCGTTCATGACTCCATACGATTTAATGGGGATACACTCGTAGTGGAAAGCCCATACTTCAATTCTTCGCTCGAACTCACTTTTGAGGGCAACAATGTAACTGGCTTCTTTGTTGATTATTCTCGAAAAGAATACAAAATGCCGCTTACGGGTAAGTATAATTTGTCTCAGCGCTTTAGATATAGTGGCCCTTTAGAAACAAAAATTGATGGTAAATGGCAGGTTGTATTTAGTCCTAATACCGCCGATGCATATAGCGCTATAGGCTTATTTGAGACTGATCCCAACAGTATGAAGGGAACTTTTATCACCGAAACGGGTGACTATCGATTTTTGGAAGGCGGTTTTGCGGGTAACCAATTGCAGCTTTCTACTTTTGATGGTGCTCATGCATTTTTGTTTGAAGCAAGTTTGAAAAGCGACACGTTAAAAGGGTGGTTCTATAGCGGGAAACATTGGAAAGAGCCTTTTGTTGCATGGAAAAATGACGAACCAACCTTAATAAGCCCGTATGAAATGACTGAATTGGTGGATGCGGAAAAAACGGTATCATTTGAATTTCAAAGTATAGATGGCGAGGTCGTTTCGTCAGAAGATTCCGTATATGCAAATCGGCCAATGTTAATTCAAATAATGGGGAGCTGGTGTCCTAATTGTATGGATGAGATGTTGTTTTTAGCAAATAACAAAGCATATATTGAAGACTTGGGTGTTCAGGTGGTGGCTTTAAGTTTTGAGCGGCTACATTTTGAAAAAGCACAAATTCCACTACAAAAATTACGAGACCACCTCAACGTATTCTACCCAATTCTTTATGCTGGCGAAGCAAAAAAATCTGAGGCGATTAAATCTGTACCATGGCTAAAACAGATCAAATCGTACCCAACGCTGATTTATGTTCTGCCCAACAAAAAGGTGTTTAAGATTCATACAGGTTTTTATGGACCAAGCACAAAGTCTTATTACGAAGTGCAGTCAAAAGAAATGTTTGACGACTTAAAACAGTTATCGAAATTGTCGGCTACTATTCAGTGACCAAAACCGATTTAGCAGAAATATTTACTACCCTAAAAAACCCATAAGCGTTGCCACTAATGTTTGAAGTTGGGTTAAACGGTGGAGGGTCGAAAGGAGTACCAGACCGTTGCTGTTGTGTGCTAAACTCTGATATAAAGTTGTAGTAATCTTCACTTATTCTAAGTTGCTCAACAGTTACGCTATCCCCTTTTTCAAAACTCCATGGAAAAGGACGAGGGAAGACGCCACGATCAATGTCTTTAAGCGGGTCGTTTGGGTCAATAGAAATATTAAAAAAGCCAGTTTCTCTAAACTCATCCGAGTCGATTAGGTAACCAATTGAATCTGTTAGAATGTTTCCGTTTTGATAGATACTCCACATATAGAAATCACCATCTGGTTCGTATTCTCCAGCTTTTTCGAACACATAATAACCAACAGGTATAAAACCGTTTCTTTCAGGCAAATAGTACGACTGAACCAAATCAATGGTGTCTTGGTAAAAGCACTTTTCTGTTGCCGTGTAGGTTTTAGATCCATGCACTACACGCAGTGTATACACATCACCAATAATACAGGTCTTATCCACTTTACTAACGTAGTTTCCATCAGCATCGTAAACTAGCGTGTCTATAGTACCGTTGTTGTCTTCAATATATACCCGTGCGTCGTCAACAAAAGCAATACCTGATTGATCAAAGTAAGGTTGGGTTAGGGCTAGGTTTACTACCCACCTTTCTGTTTGGTTAGAGATTTGACTTTCAATAACAACTATTGCATCAGCATTAGGAAGGTCGAGCTGAACAACTTTTTCACAAGCATTTAAGGGTGCCAAAGTGACTATAGCCACTACTATTTTTATCGTATTCTTCATGGTTAAAATTCGAAATTCCAGGTTATAGATGGTAAGATTTTAAACAAGGTTACTTGTACTGCAACCTGATCTCCACTTTGCACAAACTCATTTTCTGCAGCTTCTTCTGGCGTTGCCGTTCGGAAGTAAATGGCGTAGGCATTCGCTCTGTTGTAGGCGTTATACACAGATAGGTTCCAACTGCTTTTGTATTTTTTGGTTGGTTTATTTTTCCATGTTATGCCGATGTCTAAACGGTGGTAATCTGGCAACCTAGCATTGTTACGTTCGCCGTATAAAGGGTACCAATCTCCAGCCCAAAAGTATTTGCCTTCTGGCGTGGTATAAGGCTTACCTGTTGTATAGGTGAACGTGGCAGAGGCAGACAATTGTGCCATAATTTTACGCGTTGCAACAACAGAAAGGTTATTCCGAATATCAAAATTGGCAACATAATCTTCATTATTGTTAATCCCAATGGTGTTTCTTGTTGTTTTAGATAACGTGTAAGATATAAACCCTGTTGTTAGGCCTTCGGTTTTACTCAAAAACAATTCTGTACCATATGCCTGACCAGTACCAGTAAGTAACTCGCCATCTAACTGTTCATTGAAAACCAAAACGGCACCATCACGATAGTCAATTTGGTTCTGCATGGTTTTATAATACACCTCCAACGAGGTTTCAATTCCCTTATTAAAGTTTTTGAAAACACCCACCGCCACTTGATCAGCAATTTGTGGTTCAATGTTTAGGTTGGACGAAAACCATTGGTCGGTTGGGAAAGCAGATGCCGTATTAGACGCCTGTTGAATGTATTGAAACGTACGATTGTATGAAGCCTTAACGGCTGTTTTTTTCGCAACATTATAACTAAGGGCGAGTCTTGGCTCTAATCCCCAATAGGTGTTGTAGATGTTGCCCTGGCTATATACAGTTTCTCTAGTTAAACTGTCGATAGGGGCATAATTTTCGTTTTTGGTATAGTTGTATTCCGTTCCACCGATGTTTGAAAACGATGAAAGTCGAGCACCGTAGCGCACATTGAATTTTTTGCTAAATTTTACTTCATCGTCAATGTAAACAGCACCTTCTAAGGCGTTTTTGTTTTCTAAGATTAAGTCTTCAGTAAATGTTTTTCTCGTTTCTTCATTGGCAGCAAAGAACTTTCCTGGTTTGAAATAGTGACGCGTAAGCTGCATGCCAAAACGCAACGTGTTTTTGGGAGACATGTAATAGGTGAAATCCGGCTTTATGTAAAAATCACGGATGTTTTGCTCAAGACCAAAAGCGGCGTTTTCTGCAAACTCAAAATTAAAACCATAATTAAAATCACTGAACACAAACGAGGTGTTCAAGAATAGTTTCTTGTTAAATAGGTGATTCCAACGAACAGTTCCGGTTGCGTTTCCCCAGTTTATACCAAACAAACTGCCGAAACCAAAAACGTCTCTACCAAAATATCCACTAGCAAAAAGCTTGTCTTTGTCAGAAAGCTTATAATTCAGTTTAAGGTTAAGATCGTAAAAATAGAGTGTACTTTCTCTTGCAAGTTCGCTACCTGAAAATGGCAGAAAAACATCTGCATACGATCGACGACCAGCAATCATGAATGATGAAGTATCCTTTTTAATCGGGCCCTCTAAGGTCAAACGACTTGAAATCGTACCGATTCCACCCGTTGCACCGTATTTCTTTTTATTACCATCTTTCATTTTGATGTCGAGTAGGGAAGCAAGCCTACCGCCATATTGTGCTGGTATGCCACCTTTGTACACCTGTATATCCTTGATCGCATCGCCATTAAATACCGAAAAGAATCCGAGTAAGTGAGATGCGTTATAAACGGTTGCTTCATCAAGCAGAATTAAGTTTTGGTCTTGAGAGCCTCCCCTTACGTTAATACCTGAATTACCTTCACCTGCAGATTGTATACCTGGCAGAAGGGTAATGGTTTTCAAAACATCTACTTCGCCAAAGATGACAGGAATCTCCTTGATGGTTTTGATGTCCATGTTTACCACCGAAATTTGTTTGTTTTCAACCTGTCTTTCACGTTTGTCCAGATCAATCACAACGTCTTTTAAGCGTTCGCCGTTAGGCATAAGCTCAATGTTTAGCGTGGTGTCTTTTTGAAGGTCAATAACCTTAACAATGGTAGCGAACCCAACGTATTCATATACCAAGGTATATTCACCTGGGTCCAAGGTTAGCGAGTAGAAGCCGTAATCATTGGCTTCAGTTCCTAACGATTTGTCTTTTACAAGTACTGTGGAGTAAAGTAAATCTTCACCTGAACTTCCGTCTGAAATACGCCCACTAACGGTATATTTTTGGGCAAATGCACCCGACGCAAATAAGAAAAGCGACAGGAGACAAAAAATTCTGTACATAGACTGTTATTTTTTTTTGCAAAATTACTGGGCTTATTTTGCGAACCAGCTTGATTAGACAATCAAACACGAAAAACAGACAAAAGTTTGAAAATTCTTAAACACATACCAAACGCCTTCACATTAAGCAACCTAGGATTGGGTGTACTTTCTATAGTTTGCTCAATGAATCATGAGGTACTTTGGGCTTCTACGTTTATCGCATTAGCAACCATTCCCGACTTTTTGGATGGTCTAATTGCACGATTACTGAAGGTTTCATCTGACGTGGGCAAAGACCTAGACAGTCTGGCAGACTTGGTTAGTTTTGGTGTGGCACCGAGTATTATGATTTTCAGTCTTCAGATGCAGTACAACACTGGCTGGATACATTACGTTGCGCTAATCATACCCATTTTTGCGGCCCTCCGTTTAGCCAAGTATAACAACGATGAGCGGCAAGATGTGGAGTTCTATGGTTTAACTACAACGGTTACCGCCCTTTGGTTAAGTTCTTGGCCCTTTCTAATTGAATATGATAGACATATACCCGAAACGGTTTTTGTTTCTCAGTATTTGTTTTTGGCCATCCCTATACTCGCATCTATTCTAATGGTGGCTAATTTTAGAATGTTTTCTTTAAAGCTTAAAAACCTGAAATGGAAGGACAATCAGCTACAGTATATTTTTATTATCCTGTGTTTGGGTCACTTAGCGTTGTTTGGTTTTTTTGGTGTAACTCTTATCATTTTTACGTACATAATTCTATCGTTAATACGTAATTTTGCCGAATGACTTTCAGAGCGGAAATTAACGTGATGCCCCAAAAGGCTTTATTAGATCCTCAAGGGAAAACAGTACATCAGAGCATGCATTTGTTGGGCTTAAAAGACATCAATAATGTGCGAATTGGAAAACACATTATGGTTGAACTTGAAGCAGCAGATGAGGCGCAAGCCAAAGCACAAGTTGAAAAAGCTTGTAAAGAGTTATTGGCCAATCAAGTAATGGAGCATTACGAGTACGTTCTAGTACAGGTGTAACTTCAACTTTTTGTTTTTGAGTAATACGGAACGATTATAAAGTTCCCTCAGATTTAGCGTATCACGGTTAACGAACCGGAATACCTAAATATGTCGTTGTAGACGTTTTTAACCGTAATTAAGTATAGGTAAGTTCCTTCTTGAACCAATGCCCCTTGATATGTTCCATTCCAAGGTTTTTCAATGTCATCGGTGTGGTAAATTTTCTCACCCCATCTTGTGTAAATGGTCATATCTAAAGACTTAATACCATATAACATGCCGCCAGGACCAAATGTGGTGTTTACATCGTTATCAGGGCCAGGGCTAAATGCATTTGGTATGAAGATGTTTAAGTTAGGTTTAATGATAACGGTACGATAAAAAGTATCGGCACATCGAAAGTTGTTATTGGCGATGAGCCTCGCTCTAAATATTCCAGTGTCTAAATATTGATGCATTACTTCTGGGCCAAATTCTTCTGGACTAAAATCACCGAAATACCAATTCCACGAATTTGCGTCTGAGCCACTTTCAACAAAGTTTACGAAAGGATCTGTGATATAAATATCCTCTGGAAAAAGGTCAAACTTGGCTTTGGCTTTAGGCCATACAGTTATATTTTGCTCTACTGAATCTAGGCAACCGAAACTATTTTGAACACGTAATTGAACAGGATAACTTCCAGCCGTATTGAAGACTTGCTGATGGTCTTGTAGATAAGAAACAATTTTTCCTCTGACTTTCCAGCGCCAATCGTCAATACTCCCTTTGGTTTTAGAGCTGTCGTAGAAAAAGGCATCCTGACGTTCACAAATATTTTCAAACCGGAAAATTATTTCTGGTAAAGGTTTAATTTCAACAGAACTATTCAAGGTGTCAAAGCAATTAAACGTGTTTTTTGTGATTAAGGTAACGTCCTTTATGCCTGTGGTGCCGAAGGCATGATTTGGCGAAACCGTTTTATATGTTGAACCATCAATAGTCCAATCTTGCGTTAACGGCATACCCAAAGTTGAGGTTGACGTCGAGGTAAACTTTGTTACATCGCTTGCACAGGTATCATTATGCATGAAACTACTTTGCGGTAAGGGGTACACCTGAACAGACTTGGTAATGGAATCCCAACACCCACGATTGCCACGAACCTTTCGTTTTATGTTAAAGGTGCCGTCGCTGCTAAAGCCATGAAGCAATGTATTAACATTGTGCGCAGTATTGTTTTCGTACTCCCAAACGGAGGTGTCGATACTCCCCAATTGAATATAGGAGGAGTCTGTAAACAAAATGGGTTCCAAATAACAGTCATTGTTAAAGGTAAAGTTTGGAACAGGACAGTACGGGTAATTACTTAGCACCCACGCACCGGAATAACTTCTAAGATTTTCTGTTACCGTTTCGTTATTGGAAACACTCGTGGTCCCATTTATGTTGTAATTCCAAGACGCAAAACCCACATCGAACCGAGATGGTTTCAAATCCTTTTCTATAATATCATTAAGGCCGCCTGCAGAGCCATCCCACTCTCTATCGACGTAGGTAAACCCAAGTTTAACAATTGGGTTAGACGTATAACCATTGGTTGTAATAACAAAAAAACGGTCTAGCGCTTTTGTATCATTTTCAATTTTATATTGGTTATCGAGATGAGGCACACCTATTGGTAAGGGCCTATTGTTGGGTACGGCTGTTGTATTAGTCGGGTAGGTGGCTACCGCAATGTATCCAGAATCGGCTACTTGTGTGCCAGCTGATGTAACATCAATCGACAGGGGTATATACAGAAAATCGGTCGTGCCAAAGGGTATGCTATGTAGGGATCCAGGAACACCGCTCCTAACATTCCATTGTACTTTGCTATAGCCAACACTCGGATTCGTTTCTCCAAGCAGCAAACCGCTTGTTCTGGAAAAGGCACCCGCTGACGGATTATTTATTATTAAAGTATTGGAATTCAACAACAAGTGTCGGTTGGTTAAGTCCAATTTACCATTTTTGGCACCCGAAAAACCACCACCAACGAGGGTCGAAACCAATATTGACTTTATACCGCCGCCCGACAGTGTTAAGTTATTAAATGAGGTAGACCGACTACCCATGATTTGCTGGTTGTTACCTGTTAGCTCTACAGTCCCGTCGTTGTTTCCGACTGCAGGTGATGTTCCAATGTTATTCCAATCTCCATCAAGGTGCACAGTGCCGTTGTTTGAGGCAGTAACCAAGGCGGTTCCTTTACTGGTATAATTTGCTGTTGCGCCATGTATTACCACATGGGCATTATCTTTTAACACCACATGGGCATCTTTGGTAACCCAGCCCTGTGCAAATACGGGAGATACCGATAGTGTTAAAACGATATATGATAACAGTTTATTCATTTAGCGTAAGGGCTATTTTCTATTTTTTAAGTAAATTCTTAATAGCTACAATCTCTTCTTTTAGGGCTTTAATTTCAGCACCTTGTTTAGATATTGTTGATTCTAAATTTTCTATCTTATTGGTACGCACAATAAGAGCTTGCACGGCTGCGATGTTTACACCATCAAAAGCTAGTGTGCTAATACCAAGGCTGTCAGAACCACCCAAACCAAAAGATTTATGGAAGTCTTGCGCCATTGGCCCAATGAACTTAACGCTATCGGGGTTTCCTTTGTAATTCCATTTAGTAATGGGTAGATCTTCTATTTTATCGAGAAGGTCTTCTCCATTTATATCTTCAAAATTTTCTTTCATGTTTCTATCCGAAACCGAAGTCCATGATGTACCGCCATTCAGCATGTAAACACCAGTAGTTAAATCTGATTTGGAGTAAAGTCTATACCCGTTGTTAAAACGCATAGTCATGGTGTGTTGAGCAGGACTAAACATGGTTGTTGTTGTACTTCCGTCACCAAATATGAATGAGCCATTTTTTAGGTTGGTCGACACAAAGCTTCCTATAGCCACAGACCTGTCAGCAATAGCATCGGCATTGTTTCCAATAGCGACAGAATACGGGTTATTTGTGCGCACGTTAAATCCAATGGCAACCGCTCCAGTTCCTTCAGAATATGCATTATGACCGATGGCCACAGCATAATCGCCCTTTACGGTATCTCTATGACCAAAGGCATAGCCATGTTTGTATCCACTTAATACAAAACACTCTTCACCAAATATTCCAGAATTTGTACCTAATGATCTAGAGTTAATTCCTGTAATAAAGGAGTATTGACCATATGCGGTATTTCCTGTTCCAATGGCCATTGTGTTTTTACCACCTGTCACCGACCTATTTCCCATGGCAATGGAATACTCAAGTAGAGTTACTGTACTATCACCGATGGCAATACTGTGATCACCAACGGCACTTGCGCCTTTACCGGCAGCAAATGTGTAGTCATCTGAAGCAAGCGAGCCATATCCAAAAGCTGTAGAGTAAAGCCCCAAATTGGCTGCGTCCCACTCTGTTGCTACAGCAGTTCCTGCGCGAAATGCAGATGTTCTTGGGTTAAAGTGTAAACGTGTACTTGCACCAATGGAACCCGCTGTAGCGCCTGTCCCAACTTTTCCGTCAACCAAAAACCCATCAGCTCCTTTTATTTCTACTGCGCCATTATCGGCGGTAATTGTCCTACCATTTCCAGCACCGCCTTCGTCATAGGCCATATCCAACGTGTTTCGGTCTAAATAACCGGGCACCCATGTTGTGCCATCCCAAACAATAACATCTCCTACTGTATTACCAGACTTTAGTCCCACCTTTTTAGGGCTAGCTGCTGTACCTGCACCAGTTAAGTTTAAGAAGCCATTGGCAATGGTGTCTGTAACTTCATTACCCACAATACCATCAACCTCGTTCGGGTGAACGATTTGTGACGGTACCCAATTCGAGCCATTCCACATCCATACGTCTCCGTTGCTTTTACCTGTCGTTACCCCAATTTTGTATGGGTTCGCTACCGTTCCAGATCCTGAACGCTGCAAAACACCTCTTGCGTTTATTGTATCAGTCAACTCATTACCAATTATTCCATCCACTTCATTTGGGTGCGTGATTTGTGTAGGCACCCAAGAAGTACCGTTCCACATCCAAACATCACCGGAGGCTGAACCACTGTTTATGCCAACTGTAAATGGGTCTGCGTCGACCCCAGTTCCGCCCCTTGTTAAAATCCCATTAGACCCCAGTGTATCTGCAATTTCATTACCAATGACACTGTCTTTTTCCAATGGAATAACGATGGTTGTAAGCACCCACTTTGTTCCATCCCACACTAAAGATTGTCCTGCGCTGGTTCCAGGTTTTGCTCCTATGGTATAAGGGTCAACATCTGTTCCGCTGCCTTGTCTGACAATCAAACCATACGTGTTAAATGTATCTGCAATTTCGTTACCAATGACACTGTCTTTTTCTTTTGGAATAATAACTGGTGGGTGAGTAATCTGAGAGGGCACCCAAGAGGAGCCATTCCACATCCACACATCACCAGTCGAGTTGCCTGGTTCTATTCCCATTTTTAATGGATTTGCTTGTGTGCCTGAACCGTAGAGGTTTAACACGCCACGTGCATTAATTGTATCCGTTACCTCGTTTCCAATAACACTGTCTTGTTCGCTTGGAATAGTGACAGATGATGACGTCCATTTATTGCCGTCCCACATCCAAACGTCACCGACATTGTTTCCTGCGTTTACTGATATTTTATACGGATTTGCTGTGGTGCCACTTCCTTGACGGTTTATGACGCCCCTAGCGTTAGTGGTATCCGTAAGTTCGTTTCCAATAATGCCGTCTTGTTCTGTTGGGAAAACAATGGGATTTGAAACCCACTTATTACCGTCCCACATAAAAACATCCCCGATAGCCGAACCAGCTGTTACCCCTAGTGTGTATGGATTTGCGGAGTTTCCACGACCATTCCGAATCAATATGCCCCTAGATTGGGCGGTATCACTAATTTCATTTCCGATTATACTGTCTTGTTCAAATGGAAACTGGGTTAACACCCAATTGTTGCCGTCCCACATCCAAATATCATTTTGTGAACTTCCACTGTTTACACCAACGGTGTATGGATCAGCAGAGGTTCCAGAACCTGCTCTGTTAAGCAGTCCTAAACTATTTGCGGTGTCTGTTATTTCATTTCCAATAATGCCATCTTGTTCTCGCAAAGCAACATTGCGCGCAAACACCAACTGTCCGAATGCATTAACCGTAAACTGTGGTATAGAGTCGGCATTTCCATATTGACCGGTCGTAATTCCTGTAGGTTCTAAATTAATGGTGCCATACCCTTCAATTTTGTTGCCCGTTAAGCCATTACCTGCCGTGATATTTTGAAAAACGGGTTTCCACCTATTTATGTCATAATACCAAAAACCAATCGTGTCGTCGGTTTGGTACACCAACAAACCGTTGGCAGGGCCGGGTATTCCTAGCTTTACGGCTTTTGTGAGTCGTGGAACCAACATACCTCTTGAATTTGACTTTACGTCAAGAATGGCAGATGGGTCCGGATCAGTACCATCCTCATTTACACCAACGCCTTGTCCGTAAGTCGCTGAAAATGTGGACAGTAAGAAAATTAGTGAAGACGCCCATCGGAAAATGTTGGGCAGCAAGTTTCTATTTTGCAGAGTATGAGCTGAACGAGAATTACGCATTATATCAATGATTTCAAATGTTACTTTCTGTAGTTAGTAATCGCAAATTAATAAATTGTAGACAGAATTGGCTTACACCACAGCGGTTTAGTTATCTTTGTGTGTACAATAAAATGGAAATGGATACAGAGATTTTTGATTTAATCAACCAAGAATTACACCGTCAACAAGAAGGTATTGAGTTAATCGCAAGTGAGAACTTTGTTTCTGAACAAGTGCTTCAGGCGGTTGGAAGTGTATTGACAAACAAGTATGCTGAAGGATTACCTGGCAAACGCTATTATGGTGGTTGCGAGGTAGTTGACCAAGTTGAACAGATTGCCATTGATAGAGCAAAAAAGTTGTTCGGCGTATCATGGGCGAATGTGCAGCCACACTCTGGCTCACAAGCCAATGCAGCAGTTATGCTAGCTTGTTTAGAACCAGGAGAAAAGTTGCTTGGGTTTGATTTATCGAATGGGGGCCACTTAACACATGGTTCACCTGTAAATTTTTCAGGAAAAACATATACTGCGTTCCACTATGGTATAGACCATGAAACTGGATTAGTAGATATGGATAGCGTTGAGGAAATAGCACTACGCGAAAAGCCAAAATTGATAATCTGTGGAGCATCAAGTTATTCGAGAGATTGGGACTATGCTAGGTTTAGAGAAATTGCTGATAAAGTAGATGCTATCTTGCTTGCAGATATTTCACACCCATCTGGGCTAATCGCCACAGGTTTGCTAAACGACCCTGTCAAACATTGCCATATACTTACTACTACAACCCACAAAACGTTAAGAGGGCCAAGAGGAGGAATGATTATGGTGGGAGAAGATTTCGAAAACAAACGAGGCACACGAGATCGTAAAGGGAATTTACGTAAGATGACGGCTCTTTTGGATTCTGCCGTATTTCCTGGAAGTCAAGGTGGACCTTTAGAACACGTTATTGCAGGTAAAGCGGTAGCTTTTAAAGAAGCAGATACAGAAGAGTACAAGACTTATTGTAAACAGCTCGTTTTGAACGCCAAAGAAATGGCACGCCAATTTGAAAAACGTGGCTATAAAGTCATTTCAGGTGGAACAGACAATCATTTGATGTTAATCGATTTGAGAACAAAGTTTGAAGACTTAACGGGTCGCATGGCAGAAGACACCTTGGTTCGATGTCATATAACCATCAATAAAAATACCGTTCCACAAGAAACTCGATCTCCGTTTGTAACGTCAGGAATGCGCATTGGCACCCCAGCCATTACAACACGTGGATTAAAGGAAGAGCAAATGGCGACAATCGTAAGCTTAATCGACCGTGCGTTAAATAATCATGACGATGAAAGTGTTCTAAATGAGGTTACTACGGAAGTAAATGCAATGATGCGACAGTTCCCACTTTATTCAGACCGTCAGAAGATGGCAACGGCATAATTTCGGCCTAATCAAGAAATTAATTTTGACTTCTTGATTGGTTTTGATATTTTGCCCTATTCATGAGCGACCCTCTTTTATTAAACCTACCCAAAACTGGTCTTGCTGGATTAAAGCAAAACTGGAGACACGACCTAATTGCTGCAATCAGCGTTGCGCTAGTTGCATTGCCCCTCGGGCTTGGCATATCTATCGCATCCGGTTCTGCCGTGCCACCCATGGCTGGAGTTATTTCCGCCATCATTGGAGGTTTGCTTACCACTTTTATTCGAGGCAGTAATGTCGGAATCAACGGGCCAGGCGCAGGTCTGGTTGGTGTTTCATTAATCGGTGTTGTCACATTAGCAAAAGCAGGAGGAGGATCAGGCTACAATCATTATATGGCAGCAATTATGGTTGCCGGAGCAATGCAGGCCTTAATGGGTTTGCTAAAATGGGGAAAGTACGGTGAGTTATTGCCCGCCTCAGTAGTTAGGGGAGTTCTAGCGGCCATCGGGATTATCATTTTTGCAAGTCAAATTCATATCGCACTGGATACGGGGTTTGGGAAAGCTTCAGCCATAGATAGCATCACCGCGTTACCAAGTAATATCCAAAACATCAATTGGCCGATAGCGTTTATTTCTATCATAAGTTTAATCATTTTAATCACGCACCCAATGTTTATCAACAAGCTGAAAGTGCTGCACTATATACCGGCACCTATGCTTGTGCTATTGATTGCCATTCCGTTTTACTTCATATTTGGATTACCCGAAGAACATGTTATTTCCTTGTTTGGAAACGGCTATATGGTCGGACCCAAAAACCTTATACAGGTTGCAGACATAACCGAGAGTTTTAACCTACGGCCAGACTTTAGCTTAATAGGGACAGGTGTTTTTTGGGCTACCGCGATAAGTGTTTTTCTTGTAAGTACAATTGAAACAATACCGAGTTGTAAGGCGGTTGACAAACTAGATCCACATAAACGATTGACCAACCTTAACAAAGACCTTGTAGGCACAGGAATAAGTACCATTGTTGCTGGTTTTGTTGGAGGCTTGCCTGTAATTACGGTAATCGTTCGGAGTTCACTGAATATAAATCACGGCGCAAGAACAAAGTGGTCTAACTTTTTTCACGGACTAATTTTGCTTGCTTTAGTATTCTTCTTAATTGATGAAATTCAAATGGTGCCATTGGCTGCGTTAGCCGCAATATTGGTCTTTACTGGGATCAAGCTAGCTTCCCCTAAAATGTTCCGCGACACTATGAAACTTGGATACGAACAGGTAGTTATCGTTGCCTTCACCATAATTTCAACACTTCAATATGATTTAAAAACAGGGTTAATTGCGGGTATTTTAATTACCCTTTTAATCCACCTGGTAAAATCACATATACCCATAAACTTGTTTTTTAAGTACCTGCGCAAGCCGCAATATTTGGTGTCTGATGACGAAAACAAAGTGATATTAAAAGTTAAAGGAATTTCTAATTTTTCCAATGTCTTACAATTGTCGAAACAATTGGAGCAAATTGGTTATGGACGCGATGTGATTATTGATTTTTCACAGGCAAGGTTGGTAGATCACTCGGTGTTAGAAATCATGAAAGACTGGGATGATAAAAATGCCAACGAAGGGGGCACTTTTGACATTATTGGGTTAGATATGCATGTTACTACTTCTCAGCACCCGCTAAGCCTACATGTATTGCCACCCAAAACAAGTCTATTTTTAAGTAAGCGTCAACAAAAGTTAAAGGAGTTATCGGCAAAAAATAAATGGACGTTTGATCCAAGCGTTGTGTGGAGTAAGTCAAGGTTTAGAAAGTTCATGATGTTTGAGTCAAGACCGATTGAGTTTTCAAAAAACCGAATTAAAGGCGTTCTTGGTGACTCGAATGTCAAATGGGAGATCTGTGATATAACTTTTGATGAGGGGGCATTTCTTGCTACCGAGGTGCATCAAACAACAGCTGTGTTAGTGTTGCTTCAAGATATTGATTTACCACGGTTCGAAATTGAAAAGGAAGGTTGGCTAAAACGTATTTTGGATTTTGCTAAACGAGAAGAAATTTCATTTGACGACGAAAAGTTCACAGATGATTTTGCTGTAAAAGGACAGAACCCAGAAAAAGTAAAGACCTTTTTTACCAAAGAAATTATTCAATACCTATCAGATAACAACAGGTACCATATTGAAGGAAATGAGAATGGTTTGTTGGTGTTTCAAAACTACAGATTCGCAAGTTCTACCGAGGTAGAAGAATTGTTACAGTTTACAAAAGGGTTGGTTGATACGATAACAAATAAAGGGGTTTAAAGCATAAACTTTAAACCGATTTGACCACACCAATTCACAGGTAGATTTTCTGAAACCATAGATTCTAAACCAGCAATTTTTGCTGTTATCGTGTGTTTGCCGAGGGGAATATAGGTTCCAAGCGACAGGGCATAATTTCCAAAACCACCAACACGTGCACCTACATTCCAAGAGGCATTTGTGCCCTTAAAACGCTGATGGTATTCAGCTTTTAACAAGGGGTAATAACCTGTGAAGTATAGGTAATGTATTTCTGCTCTAAAAGAATTCCTATTTCCAAGTGGTTTACTTATCGCAAAACGTGTTGAAAACGGCAATAACTGAACAGCACTTGAAGTATCTGTTTCAAAGTAATTGTTATTTACGGAATCTTGAAGTGTAACGCCTCCGGCGTTATTTATTTGAGAAGAAAGGTTGAAACCGTCGAAGGTGCATGCCTCTATCATTTGTGCCGAGCGGATATTGGAACCAAAGAAAACGCCAAGATTGTTGATTTCAAACGAGATAAGATTTTCGTTGAAAATTTGATTCATTTTAAAACTAGCGCCTATACCAAAGGTGTTGAATGGATCTGAAATGTCTTGGGAAATTGAGAGGGCGGCATCGTTTACTTGGATTGATTCACCAGCGCTGTCTAAATCAAAGGTGCCTCCATCGGCACTATACTTAGAATAATTTTGTCTTCCGTAAAGGTTTACGCTAAAACTAGTTTTACGTTGAGCGGAAGAGTCAACGAACTCTTTGCCGACAGTTACAAATGCAAACCCGATTTGTTCGAACCCGTTATGCTGATCTAAGGTAATGTTGGGTTGGTTTTTGTTTCCCTCTAGAATCAGTTGAAAAATAGATTTTTGTGTAGTCGCACCAATTATGTTTTGATAACCAGCTCCGAAAAAAGTGCCATTCCCTATGTGGTATGTTGCATCAAAAGCCACATAAGCACCAAAACGATTTTTGCTACCCAGGGCGTTGATTTGATTTTGAATGATTTCATCAGTCCAATGATTTTCCTTCACTAAACTATTATTGAGAAAGCTTGTAATGACACCGCCATTTCCAACAACAACTAATTTTTTGTCAATGGATATTTCCTTTTGGAAGGTCGTATTTTGATTTACCGAGTCACCTTCCTGTCCGAAGCAGGTGCCGTATAAAAGAATAAGAACGACGAGATTATAAAGTCTGTTCATAAACAAAGTCTGCCGACAATTGAGTTTTAAGTAAGTAATCACTAAATATTTTGTTGGGCGAACCATTGGGTGAATCAAACACACTGGTTATGCGCACCTTTGTTGACTCCCGAATGATGTCCATCTGTTGTTCTGATATGGTAGCAGTTAGGTAACTAAGCGCCGCCTCATCTGTTTTACCTGTTGCACCATTTATTTGTGCTGCTTCAATTTTTTCGCCTGAGGCAAATAGAGGTAGAAGAACTTCGTCAACTTCATTTAAAAACTCAACTTTTATCTCGGCGTCAAATGGGTAGTCGTTAAGTACTTTTAGCTTGAATGACCCACTTTTTATCTTTTCGGCATTTTCAAGAGAATTGAAATCAAAGGGTTGTTTTTCTACTAACGTGAGGTTGTCGGCAGAGAATTGAACCGGCATTACAACATTTAACCTAGCCCGAAGGTAGCTTTCGTCTTTAACAAAATCCGTATAGTCATTACTTCCGTTAGGGCGACTAATTATTTTTAAATCGGTGGTTATTTGATCCGGGAGAACCTCGAAAAACGCTTTAATATTTGATGTGTTTTGATCAAACTCATAAAACTGCGTATGGGCTAACAAAGGGGGGTTGGTTGCTCTGGTTAATAAAATGTCTTGACCAATGGCCTCTGGGTGCGTTAATGAAACCGAGTTATTGTTCATTGAGTTACTGGCGGTGATTGAATTCACTGTCGTTAACGCTTGGATGCCAAAAGCATTATCAAGGAAGAGATTCATTTTAACCGATTCTAAATCGATTGCGCCAGATACGTTTTTGAAAATAGGAATATCAACAGTTTCGTTCAATTCAAATTCTTTCTTTCCAAAGTCGCCAAAGGCATATTCTGGTTTTATATCTACCAACCCAAATTCTATCTCAACAAAATCATCTAAAGACAAGTCTCTTACTTCTCCTGAATACACAGTTCGAGCCGTAAGTTCACTATATACGGTGTTGAAAAAGGGTGGTTGTGTTGGATCTTGTCCTTTGTATTGCATCACATATCCGTCCAAAGGGAAGGTGCCCTCAATAACCTGTGTTGTGCCTGGTTTAGCAGCGGGTACACGATATTGCTTATTAAATGGCTTATTAAAATCTCCATTTTCCCCACTATTCGGGAAGGAATAGTCGATGATGATTTCTTCAGCGATGGTACTGGAAATTCGCATTTTGACCGTACCACTTCGTGCCTTAATTTCTGTAATAAGCGGACCACCAAATTTATACACTACTTCCTGTTTGTCTTCTACTAAAGTTTGTTCAGGAAAAATGGCCGTTGCATACTCTGGTTCAAGAGAATGAACGGACAACGATAGACGAACGCCTTTATCGGCATCAATAAGCACAGGACCGTTGCTTGCTCGTGTTTCGACTCTAACAATGCTGCCAACCATCACGCCGTCCACAACCTTACCGGCCAAATCAATAGATTTGGACGAAGAATCATCTGGTGCAATATCTGTAAAGGTGTCTTGTGCTACAATTTCACCACTTTGTTTATTGACGAGTTTAAATATGATTACATCCACATAAACGGGTAGGTCGTTGTGAATCTTAATATCCAAAAAGCCTTTGTTGAATTTGGCTGTTTGGAAGAACTCCTCACTAACATCTATTTCTTGTTCTCCTTGTGGGTTTTCAATTTTTTGAGCATCAAAGGGTAGAGTTAACCCATCAAACAAACCTGTTTGAGGATCCATTTCGCGCAATGTAAAGGTGTCTACATACGTACGGTCAGCCAACACAAGCTTGTCAAGCGTGATTTTCACCTTGTCAAGAGTGTCTGGAACATCAAGATAACTTCCAACACTGTCGATGGCATATCCATAGTCATAACTTAGGCTATAACTTTTATCTGATTGAACAACCAGAAGGCTGTCATCTAAAAGATTATTGAAACCAAGTTCTGCTTTGAATAACGGAGCTTTAATATTTGTGTCCCAGGTTTTCTCTTTTCGTTTGCAAGACGATATCAGCAAAACTGATAAAAGGGCTAGAATGATTTTTGTCGGCATTTGATCGTGAGTAAATTTGTATAACACCTTAATGCTAACAAAGTACGTATTTTACGCACACATAGTTGTAACTATATAGTCAAGAATGTCATCACACCATTTCGTCCGCGACAAGCAAGAGCCAGCACTTATCATTGCCAATGGAGATGAGTGTTCTAATGAAGTACTTAATCAGCTGCTAGAGTGGAACCCTTTTGTGCTTGTATTAGACGGTGCTTTAGACCGGGTGCTTATGAAGGGTATCAAGGTTGATGCGGTAATTGGAGATTTTGATAGTTTAAATGTCAATCGACTTAGTGTAGAAGACGAGCAGCAGATTGATTGGATTGTTATTGAAGATCAAGAGACAACAGACCTGGAAAAAGGTATAAAGTATCTTTTAGACACCGGACACAAAGCGGCTAACATTGTTTGGGCTACGGGTAAAAGATTAGACCACTCTCATAACAATTTAATTACTGTCGCCAAATATGGTTCGAATATGCCCATTTGCATAATCGACGATTATTCCAAAGCCTATATGCTGCCCTCAAAACCAGCAAAGTTTGCCAAATATTTCAGTGCCGAGTCCATCATTTCTCTTATTCCAATGACTGATGTTCGTGGAATTGAGACGACTGGGTTAAAATTTAATCTACATCAAGAAGATTTTATTATTCCACAAAGAACAGGAAGTAGCAACGAAGCGGAAACCGACGGTATCATTGAGATACAGTTTGATTCGGGCATCCTGTTTCTGATGGAATGTTTCGACTAGTCGACTGCTCTTTGTCGATTAAAACAAAACTTTTATAGTACTTTGTATTGCATGGTACCATGCAATACATATATATTTGCATAACCAAATAAGAGTTACACCCACATGAAGTTAGAAAATATACAAGCACAGATGCGGAAAGGAATACTTGAGTATTGCATATTGGCAATAATCAGTAGTGAGGAAATATACGCCTCTGACATAATTGGAAAGTTGAAAGACGCTAAACTTTTAATCGTGGAAGGGACACTTTATCCCTTGTTAACCAGATTAAAAAACGCAGGATTTCTTGATTATAATTGGAAGGAGTCGGATCAAGGACCGCCTCGAAAGTATTATTCAATAACTGCAGAAGGCACAGCCTTTTTGACCGAATTAGACAAGACATGGAAGGTATTAAGCTATTCTGTGAAACAATTAACAAGCCTATAATTAAAAAATGAATAAGATAGTTACCATCAACATTGGCGGAATTGCCATTACAATCGAAGAAGATGCTTTTGACTCCCTAAGGGATTATTTAAAAAACATTGGGAATCATTTCAGAGATACGGAAAACGGTGATGAGATCATTGCCGACATTGAGTTGCGTGTTGGAGAAATGCTTCAGGCTAAATTGAATGAAACAAAAATTTCAATCAGCATGCAGGATGTGGAGGATGTGGCACAAACAATGGGTTACCCATCAGACTTTGAAGCCGAAGCAGAACCACAAGAAACTACTTCGGGAAATGCGACCGAAGAGCCAAAACAAAAAGACGCAAAAACGAAATCTTCATCTAGAGCGAAAAGACGCTTGTTTCGAGACATAGACAACCAGCAAATCGGTGGTGTCTGTGCGGGGCTTGCCAAGTATCTTGACTTTGACCCAACGGTACTGCGTATTCTATGGCTAGTTTCTTTATTGGTGTTCGGGTTCGGGTTTTGGATATATATCATTTTGTGGGCCATTTTACCTGGGGCAAAAACTACTGCTGAAAAACTAGAAATGATGGGTGAGTCACCCAATATAGAGAATATAAAGAATACCATACATAGTGAGGCAAAAGCAGCTTACGACCGTATCGCTTCTCCAGAAAACAGAAAGTCCGTATCGCATTTTTTTGAGTCCTTTTTTGGGTTTCTTAAGCGGGTATTCGGTGCATTTTTCAAACTCTTTGCAGTGATGGCTTTCGTAGGAATTATTGTTTTACTCATTTCGTCTTTGATGGGTATTTTGTTTAATGGCCATTTCTTTAACCTGGATTCAAATATTCGGATTGACGGAAATGTATTTAATGTTATGGTTCTGGGTGCCGGATCGTGGTTCTTTAAAATTGCGTTCTACTTGATTTTTGCTATACCATTGGCGTATCTAGCCATTCACATATTACCAGAAGTACTTTCGGCCGTTCCTAAACCATCAAAACCGGTAAAGCAATCTATGATTTCAGGTTGGTTTCTTGCCATTATTTTAGCCATAATTGGATTCTTTTATAATGCACGAGAATACCAGTCGGAAGGAACTGCTACAGTTGTCGAAACACTTGATGTGAATAGCGATACAATTATTTTGCGGGTAGATGATTTGTTAGCAGAAGAGTATACGAAAACGAGGAGAAACATTAAACTTGATGTAATCCAATCGTCTGGAAATAACGTTGAGCTAAAAGTTCAAAAGTCTGCTAGAGGAAGGAATGAAGATGTTGCTAAAGAATCTACCGAAGCAATTGCCCCCGCCTATAGATTGACAAACAACACTTTATTGCTTAGTGAGAAGGTGTTATTGAATGATAAGAGGCACATTACGTCCGCATCATTATTTTTAACGGTTAAGGTCCCGATTGGGCAGACAGTCATATTTCATGAATCTACCAAACAGATAATCCACCATGTAGACAACCTTCAAGATATCGATGATGCGAATATGGCCGGTCATGTTTTTTATATGTCAGAGGCGGGCTTTAGATGTGAAGATTGTTCTGAGAAAATATCCAAACAGAAATATAACAGTATGGATGGAGATTACAACGAGCTTGAAGTTAATGGTGCACTAACTGTTCGTGTAATTGAAGGCAATGAATCTGGTGTTGATATTCCAGCACGTGATGATGGACGTAAATGGGTGGATGTCGATATATCTGACAACAAAATTGAGTTAACACAAAAAAAGAGCTTTGTTGGTGAAGACGAAGTCATCACTATTCAGCTTTCAAACTTAAAAGCGTTAGAGGTTGCAGGATCTTGTAAAGTTACTTTGGACGCTTCTGACAATGAGAAGTCATATTTTGATCTTCGATTGACAGGGGCGTCCGAAGTAGAAGTGAACAACATTATTTCAGAAAAAATTTCAATCGATGGTTCAGGTGGGTCTATGTCAACGTTTGCCGGTAAAACCGACCTCTTGTTGCTCGAGTTAAATGGGGCATCAAACTTTAATGGAAAAAATCTAACAACGGAAAATGCAAATGTTGATATGAGTGGAGCGTCTAAAGCATCAGCTGAAGTAACCTCAGAATTAACAGGGGATTTAAACGCAGCATCGAATTTTAGTTACTCAGGAAACCCATCCATAAAAGTAGATAGATCAGCAGGGGCAAGTCTAAACCAAACTAACCCATAAATAGGGACTTCTCTTCTTCCGTTGGAATCCGACAAGTCTCTTTTTCGCCAAACCACTGGTACCTATTTTTAGCCACTATATCGTATACATAATTGCGCAAAAAGCGAGGAATAAGTTTAAAGACATAGAGTAACGAATAGGGAAAGCCAAGTTGAAAAACGATCGCCAAAACGGCGTTCGACTTTTGTTTGACTTTTCCTTCATGGTAGTATACAATGCTCTTTAAATCTTTAGGATTAACGGAAGAGTTATTCAGGAGGTTTATAGCAAACGCTGATTGTAAGGAAGCAAATCGAAATTTCTTTTTCTTATCCCATCGTATAACCTTGTCGACCGAAGAGTTGCATAAATTGCAAACACCGTCAAAAAGGATAATAGGACCAGTATATTCTTTGTTCGATTTCATTTTATGCATTTGTCGTGCTAATGTATAACAATGCGACAGCCATTTTGTTAAATTAAATGCGTCAAATTTGGTACTTTTGCACCACGCTTTGGGTGCAAGTTTAACAAATAAAGCGTGGTTTTTTCATTAGTATCAAATCAAAGAATACATGAGTCAAGTGGCGGAAAAAGCAAATATCAGTAAAGAAGAGTTTCTATCTGAAATCATCAATGATTATAAGATTGCTTACAGAAGTCGCCAAGCTAGTTTATTAGGACGAAAAGAGGTCTTAACTGGAAAAGCTAAGTTTGGCATTTTTGGAGATGGTAAAGAGGTTGCTCAACTTGCCATGGCAAAGGCTTTCGAGAAAGGTGACTTTCGATCTGGGTATTATCGAGATCAAACGTTCATGTTTGCTAAAGGCATTAGTTCGGAGCGCGAGTTTTTTGCACAACTGTACGCCATAACCAGTGTTGAAGAAGAGCCAGCAAGTGCAGGTAGAAGTATGAATGGGCATTTTGGAACTCGTTTGTTAAATGACGACGGGAGCTGGAAAATTCAAACAGAAAACTATAATTCATCTTCTGATATTAGTCCTACTGCAGGACAAATGAGTCGACTGGTTGGCCTTGCATGGGCATCCAAACTCTATCGTGACAACCAAGCCCTTCATGATTTAACTGACTTTTCCATTAATGGAAATGAGATTGGTTTTGGTACTATTGGCAACGCCAGTACAAGCGAGGGGCCTTTCTGGGAATCGATAAACGCAGCAGGTGTACTTCAAATACCAATGTTGGTTTCGATATGGGACGATGCGTATGGAATTTCTGTTCCGGCAAAATATCAAACGACAAAAGAAAATCTAAGCTCTATTTTGAAAGGGTTTAAAACAGACAAGGATGGATTGGGTTACGACCTTTACACGGTTAAAGGATGGGACTATCCTGAGCTAGTTAAAACATATGCTAAAGCGGCTGCTAAATGTCGTAAAAACCACGTTCCTGCCATTATTCATGTGACAGAAGTAACACAGCCGCAAGGTCATTCGACTTCAGGTTCACACGAACGATATAAATCGAAAGAAAGATTAGAATGGGAAGCACAATATGATTGTATTGCCCAAATGCGTTCTTGGATGGTTACAAGCAAGGTAGCCACGGAAGAAGAATTGATTGCCGTTGAAGAGGAGGCTGTTGCTGAAGTTAAAGCGGCTAAAGAAGGCGCCTGGACTGCATATATAAAACCTATTCAAGAAGAAAAGGCCGTTTGTATACAAGCGCTTGAGGCTTTGAGTCAAGAGTCTAGTCAACAACAGGAAATAAATGCACTTATTAAAGGACTAAGTGCAGACAAAAACGCAATACGAAAAGATTTAGGTGTTTCTGTGGCTAAAGCACTACGTTTAACAATTGGTGAAGAAAGTAATGGCCGACAGGCTGTAATCAATTGGTATGACGATTATAAGAACGTAAACAAAGAACGTTATTCTAGTCATTTGTATAGCGAGTCGGAATGGAACGCGCTTAAAGTCAACGAAATACCTGCAGCGTATAGTGATGATAGTGAGTTACTAAATGGCTTTGAAATACTGCAACAATGTTTTGATGGTGCATTAAACCGAGACAAAACTGTAGTTGCGTTTGGAGAAGATCTTGGCCACATAGGTGACGTAAACCAGGGCTTCGCAGGTCTTCAAGAAAAACACGGGATTAATCGTGTAATGGACACTGGTATTCGTGAAAACACCATTATCGGACAAGCCGTTGGGGCATCTCTTCGAGGGTTGAGGCCAATAGCGGAGATTCAATATCTCGACTATTTGATTTACGCGATTCAAATAATGAGCGACGACATTGCGACATTGCAATATCGAACCAAAGGAGGACAGAAAAATCCTGTTATTATAAGAACAAGAGGTCATCGACTGGAAGGAATCTGGCATAGTGGATCACCCATGTCGATGATTATAAATGCCGTACGAGGAATGCATGTTTTAGTACCTCGCAATATGGTTAAGGCGGCTGGTTTCTATAACACGTTGCTGCTTTCAGATGAACCAGCAATTGTTGTTGAGTGTCTTAATGGGTATCGTTTGAAAGAAAGAAAACCAGACAATTTGGGCTCTTATACGATGCCATTAGGCCAAGTAGAAGTACTGCAAGAAGGTTCTGATGTAACATTAGTGACCTATGGGTCGTGTTGCAGAATTGCCGAGGATGCCATTAAGCAATTAGAAGAACATGGAATATCTGTCGAATTAATTGATGTACAGTCTTTGTTGCCTTTCGATTTGGATAAAAACATCGTAAAGTCTCTTGAGAAAACGAATAAGATTGTTTTCTTGGATGAAGACGTACCTGGTGGGGCAACAGCATATATGTTGCAGCATGTTTTAGAAAAGCAAGAGGGTTACCGTTGGCTTGACGCGCAGCCTAAAACAATCACTTCACGTGCGCATAGACCAGCATATAGCACAGATGGCGATTATTTTTCTAAGCCGAATGCCGAAGATGTGTTTACCGTCGTTTATGGGTTGATGAGTGATTCTGACCCCGAAACGTATCCTGAATTTATATCCTAAATTTTAAGATTACTGATAATTATGTTGTTGGTTTAATACATTCATCGTAATATTGCAATATACAAATGGGGGTTACTAAGAAAAATTTATTTGACAACGTGCAAAATGAGCTCGCAACGGTTTCAAAAGCCTTTGCACACCCAGCACGGATAGCCATTGTTCAACATTTACTCAAAACAAATGCTTGTATAAATGGAGATTTGGTGGCTGAGTTGGGTTTGGCACAGGCGACGATTAGTCAACATTTACGAGAACTCAAAGACGTTGGTATCATTCAGGGTTCCATTGAGGGAACTTCTGTAAGTTATTGTATAAACCCTTTGCGATGGGAAGAGATTAGAAACATGCTCAATCAATTGTTTGATCAATTTACCTCTTGCGGAGACAACTGTTGTTAAAAGTATAAATATGAAATTATCAGAAGTAAAATCACAGCTAACATCAATAGGCGAAGTTCGCTTCAAGTTGCCTAACGGTTCGTATGTTCCACAACATTTTCATGTGACAGAAATTGGAGCAGTGTCAAAACATTTCATCGATTGCGGTGGAAAAGTAAGAGAGGACAACACGATTAACTTCCAGCTCTGGGAAGCCAACGATTATGATCATCGAATTGCTCCTACCAAATTTTTGGACATCATCAACTTGTCTGAAAACATACTTGAATTGACCGATGGTGATATTGAGGTCGAATATCAATCCAATACGATTGGAAAGTATGGGCTGAGTTTCGACGGGAAAGATTTTGTTTTAACAAACACCTATACAGATTGCTTAGCTAAAGACAATTGCGGCATACCTATGGAAAAAGTACAGAAGAGCTTGGCGTCATTAACACCCGATGCTGAATCGTGCTGTACACCGGGCGGTGGTTGCTGTTAATATGGAGGGATCATTAAAAATATATATCGACGACCTGTCTGTTGAGGCTATTCCTTTACCACGGCAGGCCCAGTTGCGTGACGTGTCGGAGCAAATAAAACAAGAGATGGAGCAAAATGGAGAAGTTAACCTTAACTTCATTTGCACCCACAACTCTCGACGAAGCCAGTTTGCTCAAGTGTGGGCACAATGCTTATCGGAGTATTTCGCGTATGATGTGAATTGCTTTTCGGGCGGGGTAGAGATAACCGAGTGTAACCCTCGAACAGTACATGCACTCGAGGTGACCGGTTTCCAAGTGAGTCGAACCGGACTAAACAATCCCGTATATCATGTAAATTTCGATGCGGAGAAAGAACCTATTTCACTTTTTTCGAAGCTCCATTCTGATGAAGCGAATCCCAAACGATTTATAGCCATTATGACATGCGATCATGCCGATCAAAACTGTCCTGTTATTCCGCATGCGGTTAAGCGAATCCCCTTAACGTATATTGACCCTAAAGCGTCGGATGGTACAGAGACTGAAACTGAAACCTATTTGAAAACTTCTGAAAAGATTGCAACAGAAATGAAATTCCTATTTTCACAATAACCTTAACAATGTCTAAAAACACAAAAAAACTTAGCTTCTTAAACCAATACTTAACACTTTGGATTTTTATCGCAATGGCGCTTGGTGTTGCCATTGGATATTTCGTTCCAAACACAGCCAAAGTCGTTGATTCTTTGAGTCATGGAACAACCAATATTCCAATTGCCATTGGCCTTATACTCATGATGTATCCACCATTAGCCAAAGTTAATTATAGCCTACTTCCTGTGGTTTTTAAGAACGTAAAAGTACTTACGTTATCGCTGGTGCTTAACTGGATAATCGGACCAGTTTTGATGTTCGTATTGGCCGTGACATTTTTGCATGACTACCCTGAATACATGGTCGGGGTGATTTTAATTGGTTTGGCGCGCTGTATCGCTATGGTTCTGGTTTGGAACGACTTAGCTGACGGAAGTAGTGAGTATGGTGCTGGCTTAGTTGCGTTAAATAGTGTTTTTCAAGTATTTGGATATAGTTTTTACGCTTGGTTGTTTATTACCAAACTGCCACCACTATTTGGCTTTGAAGGGGCCATAGTCGATATATCTATTGGCACAATTGCCGAGAGTGTGGCCATTTATTTAGGTATTCCTTTTTTAGCCGGTATTGTTACAAGAGCGTTGTTGGTCAAACAAAAAGGGTTAGACTGGTACAACAATACGTTTATACCCAAAATATCACCCATGACTCTTGTTGCTCTGCTATTTACCATTGTCGTGATGTTTTCGCTAAAGGGTGAGTACATTGTTGATTTACCTATGGACGTACTAAGAATATCGATTCCATTGGTTATCTATTTTGTCGTGATGTTTTTTATCAGTTTCCTATTTAGCAAATTGTTGGGAGCGACTTACGCACAGAACGCTTCAGTTTCGTTTACTGCCGCTGGTAATAACTTTGAATTAGCCATTGCTGTAGCCATCGCTGTTTTTGGTATACATGGTAAGCAAGCATTTGCAGGTGTGATAGGACCATTAGTAGAAGTACCGGCATTAATTTTGTTGGTGCGTTTATCGTTTTGGCTTAAAAAGAAGTGGTACAAGTAATAGATTGAATGATGAATAAATTTTCTATCGCTATACATGGTGGGGCAGGAACCTTGGTTAAAGGTATGATGACGACCAGTAAAGAAGCAGCGTATAAAGCATCACTCGAAGCCAGTATTAATGCTGGATACGAAATTTTGCAAAATGGTGGTTCAGCTGTCGATGCCGTTGAAAAAGCGGTTACAGTCTTGGAAGATTCGCCTCTGTTTAATGCAGGCAAAGGAAGTGTCTTCACGGCAGATGGCGCACATGAAATGGATGCCTCCATAATGGACGGGTCCAACAAAGAAGCAGGTGCAGTAGGATTAATATCTGGGATTAAAAACCCAATTCAGTTGGCACGCAAGGTCATGGATAATTCTGAACACGTTTTTTTAGGTGGAGATGGAGCTATGGAATTTGCAAAATCTCAAAACGTCAAAACAGTGGACGAGGCATACTTCTTTGACCAATTGCGTTACGACCAATGGCAAGAAATTAAAGACACGGATTCTTTTCAACTCGATCATTCTAAGTCTAAGGATCACAAATTTGGGACTGTAGGTGCTGTTGCATTAGATCAAAATGGCAACGTAGCTGCTGCTACATCTACTGGCGGAATGACTAACAAGCGTTTTGGGAGAATAGGTGATAGCCCAATGATTGGATCTGGGAACTATGCAAATAATAAAACGTGTGCTGTTTCTTGTACCGGCAGTGGAGAGTTCTTTATTCGAGGTGTTGTTGCTTATGAGGTAAGCGCACTTATAGAATTTAAAGGTTGCACACTTGAGGAGGCTGCTAACGAAGTAATTAACAAGAGAATACTTGAAATCGGTGGAGATGGGGGATTAATTGCTGTCGATTCAGAAGGCAATATAACTATGCCATTTAATACCGAAGGGATGTATAGAGCGCAACATATTTCTGGTCAAGAAACCCAGGTTGCGATTTACAAATAGCAAGTATTAGTCGAACTCGAAAGGTGCGTCAATTGGAAGTACCGTAACCTTTCTTTCTGTCAATGAAAATCTATCTGAATTAGAGAGCACGTGAACCTTCAAGTCGGTTATGGTCATTGGTGTACCAGGCTCTAATATTTTTTCGTTGTTGTGCACCAAGCTGCTACCATCAAAAATGATGACCATCCCTGACCCAATTACTTTCAGGTCATTACCCTCTTTAATCACCAAGCCAGTGTCTTCAGCTAAGCCTATGCCTATTAATTCTGGGTGCTTAGCAACAGCTTCACTTATTCTTCCAAACCTACCACGCATTATGAAGTGGGTATCGAACATTATGCCTGGAGCCAAACCCAAACCCGTGTACATTTTAACAGCACCTTTAATAAATGCTTCCGTACTACTTCCACCTGCAATCATTTCATTGGACATGGCCATCGCACCAGCACTTGTTCCAGCAATCACAAAACCTTTATCTTCCTGATATCGGTCCATTAGAATTTTATGAATAGCGGTGCCACCTATCTTTTTCGCAATTTTTGACTGATCTCCGCCAGAAAACATAACACAATTGGCTCTGGTAATCAGATCGATGGCATGTGCAGTTTCTGAGTCTTCTTTTTTTCGAATGTCTAAAACCAAAACATTGTTACACCCTAATTTTTGAAAGGCGTCAAGGTAATTTTCACCTACTTCTTCAGGAATACTTGATGCTGTTGGAATAACTACAATTAAAGAATCTGTTCCGCCACATTCGCGAACAACGTGTGATAATATTCCCTGTTCGATAAAATCTAACGAGTAGTTTTCTGTTAAACCATCTCCTTTATCCTCATTACCTCCAATTGGAATTAGTGTCCCTTTTGCCATCCCGCAAATTTGTAAATAAAACAAAGTATAATTTCATTAATTATTAAAAAAGTTATTATTGTACAGCAGGCGTATACAACAACGCCTTCTATCGCGTCATTAGTGGCTTTTGGTCACATTTACCAGCATAATAACATAGAAGGATATGGAGATTAGAGAAATACAAGCAATGCGAGGGCCAAATTATTGGTCTGTAAGAAGACACAGATTGATCGTAATGGTGCTTGACCTTCAAGATATGGAAGAAAAACCGTCGGATAAAATTGATGGTTTTGCAGACAGGTTAAAGTACATGTTTCCTACGATGTTTGCCCACAGATGTTCAGTGGGTACACCAGGTGGATTTTTTCAACGTGTGGAAGAAGGCACTTGGATGGGTCATATTATTGAACACATTGCTCTAGAAATTCAAACCTTAGCGGGTATGGATGTTGGCTTCGGACGAACACGTGGTTATGGAGAAGAGGGTGTATATAATGTGGTTTTTGCGTACATGGAAGAAAATGTGGGACGCTATGCAGCGAGAGCTGCTGTTCGCATTTGTGAAGCATTAATTAGTGGAGAATCATATGACTTGGATGAAGACATTCAAGAAATGCGTGTTTTAAGAGAAAACGAACGACTCGGGCCAAGCACTGGGTCAATCGTTGAAGAGGCAGAAAAACGCGGCATACCGTGGTTAAGGTTAAATAAATATTCTCTTTGCCAATTGGGTTACGGAGCTAATCAAAAAAGAATTCAAGCCACAGTAACAAGCGAAACGAGCAACATTGCCGTAGAGTTAGCCTGCGACAAAGAGGATACAAAATATCTTTTAGAACAGGCGGAAGTTGAGGTACCAAGAGGAGAAATAATCAGACGCGAAAGCAGTTTGAAAGAGACCTGCAGATATGTTGGCTTTCCGCTAGTGGTTAAACCAATCGATGGGAATCACGGTCGCGGAATTACAGTGAACATAAACAGTTATGAAGACGCTTTGGTTGCCTTCAGAGAAGCGCAAAAGGTGTCTCGAGCGGTAATCGTTGAGAAGTTTATTGTGGGTGACGACTACCGACTGTTGGTTATCAATCACAAGTTGGTTGCTGCGGCAAAAAGAACACCGGCTCATGTTATTGGTGATGGTAAATCAACTATTCAACAATTAATTGACGAGGTAAACAAAGACCCAAGACGTGGATACGGACACGAAAAAGTGTTAACCGCGATAAAGGTGAATGAGTTGACACAAACGTTGATTCAATCTAAGGGATATACGGTAGACACAGTCATTTCTGAAGGTGAAATGTTAATACTAAAAGACACCGCCAATTTAAGTACTGGAGGGACGGCCGAAGATGTAACCGATGTGGTGCATCCAGCAAACGTATTTATGGCCGAAAGAATTTCTAAAATTATAGGACTGGATATTTGCGGAATCGACATAATGACTTCTGATATCAGCACGCCATTGGCGGATACTAGAGGAGCGGTGCTAGAAGTTAATGCGGGCCCTGGGTTTAGAATGCATTTGGCACCAACCACAGGTTTACCTCGCAATGTTGCTGCACCCGTTATAGATAAATTATTCCCTCCAGGTTCTAACGCAAGAATTCCAATTGTTGCTGTTTCTGGAACGAATGGGAAAACAACAACCACGCGTTTGATTGCCTATATGGCGAAAATGAAAGGCTACAAAGTTGGATATACGACTAGTGATGGTGTGTATATTCAAAATAGACTTTTGATGAAGGGAGATTGCACAGGGCCTTCTAGCGCAGAATTTGTATTGAAAGACCCAACAGTCAATTTTGCGGTTTTAGAATCTGCGAGAGGTGGATTGCTGCGTGCAGGTTTAGGGTTTAAGAATTGCGATGTTGGAATTGTCACCAATGTGGCCGCCGACCATTTAGGCCTTAAAGGAATTCATACCATCGAGCAACTCGCTGCAGTAAAAGGTGTAATTCCAGAAACGGTACTTCCAAATGGTTATGCCATCCTGAATGCCGATGATGATCTGGTTTATAAAATGAGAAAAAAGGTGGAATGTAATGTGGCCCTGTTCTCTATGGACGAGGAAAACATCCATATCAAAGCCATGCAAAAGCGAGACGGCTTAAGTGCTATCTACGAAAATGGCTATATCACGATTTGCCGTGGCGAATGGAAAATGAGAATATCCAAAGCGGTAAATATTCCATTAACGTATGGAGGAAAGGCCAAATTTATGATTCAGAATGTGTTGCCAGCAGTACTAGCTGCACACGTTCAAGGATTTAGCAACGAGGATATTAAAGTAGCTTTAGAAACGTTTATTCCTTCACCAACCCAAACGCCAGGAAGATTGAATTTATTCCACTTTAAGAACTTCAAAATACTGTTGGATTATGCCCACAACCCCGCTGGGATGCGAGCACTTCAGCAATTTATTGAAAACATTGAGTGCACGGTTAAGGTCGGTATTATAGCAGGAATTGGAGACAGAAGAGTAGAAGACAATAATGAAATGGGTAGCATCGCTGCTGATATGTTTGATGAGATTATCATTCGTCAAGACAAACGATTAAGAGGTAAAACGGAGGAGGAGTTGATAAAAATGTTGGATGATGGAATCAAAATGCATGATCCCAACATTAAAACAACCATAATACCTTCCGAATCTGAGGCCATAAAACATGCGGTAGACAACGCGGTGGATGGGTCGTTAATTGTGTTGTGTAGTGACGTTGTTCCAGATGCTTTAGAATTGGTAAAACGACTAAAAGAAGAAGAGGCAGATAGGTTATACGAATTCTCGACAGAACAGATTCCGAACCAAATGTAGTAGTCGCAAACGGAAATGGGTTTTATCTGTTATGTTTCAGATAATGACTAATCAAAAAGACCAAGTTGCCGTATTTTGGTTTCGTCGTGATTTACGATTGGAAGACAATGTGGGCTTATCCAAGGCGTTGAAGTCTGGGCACCCTGTCGTCCCTATATTTATCTTCGATGATGAAATCCTAAACGAGCTTGATTCAAACGACCCGCGGGTTTCTTTTATCCACGAGCGTTTAAAAGAAATTCATCAAAAATTAACCCGCCATCAATCAGGGTTGTTCATGTTCAATGGAAACCCGTTAGATGTTTTCAAGACGTTGATGAAAGACTGGGAAATTGCAACGGTGTATTCCAATCACGATTACGAACCTTATGGGAGGTATCGCGACGAAAAAATTAACGAACTCCTTCAATCCAAAAAAATCCCTTTTAACACCTTTAAAGACCAAGTAATGGTCGAAAAAAATGAAGTGGTTAAGGCAGATGGATCTCCTTATACGGTATACACTCCTTTTAAAAACAGATGGCTTCAGCACATACATTTAAACGAGGTTAAACCAATGGAAAACCCAGGCAAACCGAACTGGTACAAAACGGCTGGAGCGTCGTTATCTCTTGCTGAAATAGGTTTTGAAAAATCAAATATTGAGGTTAAACCCTTTAATATCGACGACTTATCAGGGTATGCACAAAACCGAGATTTACCAGCTGTTGATAAAACAAGCTACCTAAGCCCGCACTTGCGATTTGGAACAATTGGTATTAGAACCATACTGAGTGAAGTAAAAGACAATGCGGTTTTTGTGTCTGAGCTCATATGGCGCGAGTTTTTTATGCAAATTTTGTATCATTTTCCATCTGTTGTCGAACATAATTTCAAGAGAAAGTACGATAGCATTGAATGGCGGAATGATAGGTCAGAATTTGAGAAGTGGTGTTCGGGCAATACGGGGTACCCAATGGTTGATGCCGGAATGCGACAATTAAATGCAACAGGGTATATGCATAACCGTGTCCGCATGGTCACCGCTAGTTTTTTGTGTAAACACCTTCTGATTGATTGGCGATGGGGGGAAGCATATTTTGCCTCTAAACTGCTTGATTTCGAGCTGGCTTCAAACAATGGAAACTGGCAGTGGGCAGCAGGAACGGGATGTGATGCAGCGCCCTATTTTAGGATATTTAACCCCATCGAACAGTTAAGGAAATTTGATGGACAATGGCAATATGTCGCCAAATGGATTCCGGAAGTGTCAACTGAGAAGTATCCGAACCCTATGGTTGATCATAAATTGGCAAGGATTCGTGCTTTGGAAACATACAAACGGGGATTGGGGTAATCAGTTTACAATAGATGAATTACATTTGGATACTATGTTTAAGAGAAGTAAAAAATTAATAGCAGTTGTATCTATTTCATTAATAGCGACGCTTGGTTTTGGTCAAGAAAAGTCTTACAAATGGATGATGGATGACATCAACTACAATTTCTATGAAGTTGTTGATTCAGCGGAAGTCTATTTCGATAAAAATGGTACAGGGAAAGGTAGCGGTTGGAAAGGATATCAGCGTTGGAAAAACGAAAACGAGAGCAAATATTTTCCTTCAGGAGATAGACTAAATGCCTATGATCTTGGTGCGATTGAAAGCTATCGAAACGTATCAAACGGCCGAGTTAACAAACACGGAAAAGCACTCGAAAACGGCTGGGAAGAATTAGGACCTTGGGATGCCAATAACATCACCTCGCACTATTCTCCAGGTATTGGTAGGGTTGAAACGTTTTGGGTAAACCCATCCAATACAGACCAAATATTCCTTGGATCAAGGAGCGGTGGTTTTTGGAGAACATCAGATGGTGGAAAGAACTGGGAAAATACGACGGATACCTTAGTGGTTTCAGGTGTAGAATCTTTGAGTGTTAATCCGTCTGATAATAACGATATTTTAATTGCCGCTCGTCAAGGGGGCAATGCCAATACACATGGTCTTTTCAGATCTAGTGATGGCGGAACAACGTGGTTTGAGACGAAATTCAATCCCTTAGCAACATCTTTTGGTGGATTAGGTAGAAATCATAGAATTTACAAAATAGCGTTTCACCCGACGAGAACGGGAATAATATACATAGGCACGTCGAATGGGATGTATCTGTCGAAAGACAATTTGCAAACTTGGACGCTTGTATTCTCTGGAAGGAATACAGACATGGAATTTCATCCAACTAACCCTGCCCGTATTTACGCATACGATTATTATCAATCTGATAGAAATTATCTTAAGTACTCAAACGATACAGGTAAAACCTGGAACAATTCTGCGCTAATTGCAGATAACAATAATGCAAAACTGCATATTGCCGTTTCGCCAAGCGCACCAAACAATGTGTATGTGGCGTCTACCAATGGTGTTTGGCGCTCAAAAAACCAAGGCGCATTTTTTACCTTTTTATCAAATCCTGACGAAAGCTGTTTAGGCTTTGCCGTGTCGGATTTAGACGTAAAAAACATGATTTACGGTTATGTCGATACGGAGGCAAGTACGGATGAAGGTCAAACCTTTAAACAAGTCACGAAATGGAGTAATAGAAATGCGGCTTATGTACATGCGGATATTCGAACAGCAGAATGCCTAAATGGCGTATTTTATTTAGGTACGGATGGATATTTAGCAAAAAGTTCGGATAATGGTACAACTTGGACGAGACTGAATGATGGTACAGCGATTCGTGAATTTTATGCTGTGGGTTTAAGCCAATCCAATATCTATGCGAACATAGCAGGATCACAAGACAACGGCACCAGCATTTTGAAAGAAGCAGGTTGGGTTGAATGGAATGGTGGTGATGGAATGGAAGGCATTGTACAACCGCTTAACAGTGATTGGATGATAGGCAGCTGGCAATATGGATCGAGAAACATAACGAGAAATGGAGGTCAAACGCGAACATCTGTGGGTAACCCTAGACGTGGTTCGGGTCAAGCCGACTGGGAAGCACCATTGTTGTTAGACCCTTTAAACCACTTTAGACTATATCACTTTGCAGATTCAATTTTTGTTAGTGATGATTTTGGAGTGTCTTGGGAATTTTACAGTGCTCCCAATATTGGGTTAGTTAAGGATGCGGATATCGCTCAAAACAATTCCGATATTATTGCGATTTCTAGAAATTCTACTATCCGACTTACGCAAGACGGGGGTAAAACATGGACGGATATTCGTTCAAATCTGCCTAATTATAGTGTGACTGATATTGCATTTCATCCGTTAAAAGATAGTACGCTTGTTGTCACCTATAATCGACATCAAAGAGACAATCAAAAAGTATTCATATCACACGATTTAGGGCAGAGTTGGCAAAACATCACGTATAACCTTGGAGATATGCCATTGCGAACAGTAACAATGGATCAATCTGACTCTTCGTACATATATGTAGGTGGAGAGATAGGTGTTTACTACAAAAGCATGAATGCAAATTCGTGGACGTTGTATAACGACCAGCTGCCAAATGTTACCGTTAAAGACTTAGAAATACATCACGGAAGCAATACATTAAGAGCAGCGTCATGGGGACGTGGACTTTGGGAAAATACAACAATTGCCAAAGCATCTTATCCAAGAATCTTGCAAGTCTCCACAACCGAAGTAGTTACAGATCGAACACCAAGAAAGGGTTTTGATCAAGTTGTAACTATAGAAATCGAATCAAAGAATGGTGTAAAGAATGCAAAGTTATTGTGGTCAAAGAATGCCATAACCTTAGGCAGTGAAATTGAACTTGAAAACACTTCTGGCAACACATGGATGTCGAAGCAGGGAATTCCTTCAGAAGAAGAAGGCGACGATATATACTTCAAGTTGATAGTAGAATCTAACAGTGGTGAAATCACAACGTCTTACAGGTATCATTACAGGGTTCGACCTTTTGTTTATTGTGAAGGCAGAGGGGGATCTGGTACAGGGGCTGATTGGATTAAATATGTGGGACTAGAAAGCATGTCAAATACGACAAACCAAGAGTACTATGGTGATTACACAGACAGCATCGTCCACCTGATGCAAAACCAAACCTACACGCTTTCGATGGAACTTAATTATCATTTTGAGCTTAACAAAGTAGAGGCTTGGATTGACTACGACTTAGACGCAGAATTTGAAAGTAACGAGCGACTAAATATGGGTCAAATTGATGGCAGTCATTCAAGTTTGGGCACGTTCACCATCCCTAGTGACGTAGTACTTGACAAAGAACTAAGACTGCGCGTTGTGTGCAGATATACATCAAACGAGGTTGACCCATGTGGTTTGGAAAGTGGAGAAGTGGAAGACTATACTGTTATTGTGTCTAAAGACACATTGAGTAGTGTATTGGATGTGAAAAGTATTACTGGAGCGCTTTACCCCAATCCAAACGATGGCAAATTTTTGATTGAGCTTGATGAAGCGTGCGTAAATGGCACATTGGTTATTTATGACCAACTTGGTAAAGTTGTACTGACAAAGAATGGTCTTAGTGGGACAAGCATTGAAGTAAATAGCAAACTCACATCAGGGATATACATATTAGAACTGAATACGCATCAGGGTAGTTTAAACAGAAAACTGATAATTGATTAACAATGTTTGTAAGAAAGAATTTCACTTTCAAAGGGGTGATGACGTTTTCTGGTGGTCACCTGATATGGTTAATAGCATGGGCAACACTTGTTCCGTTGTTTATCGAATTTCTGCACAGCAAGAAGATTTATGCATTTGAGGTACCATGGTTGCCTGTTTCCTTAGTGGGTACAGCAGTTGCTTTCTACGTTGGATTCAAGAATAATAGCTCATACGATAGACTGTGGGAGGCTAGAAAGATTTGGGGAGCTATTGTAAACAGTAGCCGAATGTGGGGAGCAAGTGTAAGAGGCTTTGTCACAAATCAATTTAGGGATGAAGAGGCTTCAGAAGAAACAATCACTGGAGTACACAAACGACTTGTATATCGACACATTGCGTGGCTGTATTCTCTTAGAAGCCAATTGTTGATTCCAACACAATGGGAACATATAAACCAAGGGCGTTTGGTTAGAAGGAAAACGAAATCATCATTTAAATCTTATGGTATTGGTTTGTACGGCGACGATGTTACCGCATACGAATTACCACGTTGTCTTCCAAAAGAAGAAGTAGATCGTTTAATTAACAGTCAAAATACAGCAACACAGATAATTGATCAACAAGCGCAGGATTTAAAGGAATTCAGAAAGCAAAACCTTATTGACGATTTTCGTCATATGGAGCTTCAAGGAATATTAAATGACTTTTATACGCACCAAGGTAAAGCCGAGCGAATTAAGAAATTCCCACTTCCTCGCCAATATGGTAGTATGAGTTTGGTGTTTGTTGGGTTGTTTATCTTCTTACTTCCTTTTGGCTTGGTAACCGAGTTTCATGACTTGAGTGAATGGGGCGCATGGCTGTCTATACCTTTTACTGTGATTGTAGGCTGGGTGTTTTTGATGATGGAACTCATTGGTGATTATTCAGAAAACCCATTTGAAGGACTTGGCAACGACATACCCATGTTGTCTTTATGCCGAACGATAGAAATAGACCTTTTGGAGATGCTAGGTGAAAAGGATTTGCCAGAGCCAATTAAACCCGTAAAGGATGTACTGATGTAGCTTTTTATGTCTGGGGGTAACCTCATAAGTTAGTTACAAAGTTTGTAAATGTTTGTGCTGATAATCAGTTGATTCTTCTGATTCTGAGCAGTGTGGTAGCTGATAAACCACAGGAACTTTGTAACAAAAAGGACATGAAAAAAGTATTACTATTATTCGCATTTGTTGCGACTTATTGTTACGCTCAAGCTCAAGTAATAGCTTCGTTTAGCGTGTCGGACAGTATCATTTGTACGGGTCAAGATGTTACTTTAACGTATACGGGTCAGGGGGCTTCTTTATACCAATGGGACTTTGGTGATGGAACAGTGCCAAGTTCAACAATAAACCCTGTTATTAAAAAGAATTTCGGTAATCCTGGCACCTACTATGTTCTTTTGTCGGCCACTAACGGCATGTCAACAGATTCAGCAGAGATATTTATCCGCGTGCACCCTAAAATTGAAACGAACTTTAGTTTGAATCAATCGAGTACCAATGGCTACTATTGTTTGGGTACGTCTCTAACGATTTCTGAGTGGAGTAATATCAATGGGTATGACAGCCTAATGTGGGATTTCGGAGACGGTACAACGTCAAATCAATTGTATCCGCGCCATACGTATAAGGCAACGGGTATGCACACCATTAAGTTAAAGGTTAAGGGTTTTTGTGGAGACCAAGAAAGTAGTCAAGTCGTTACGATTGTAAACGACGCACGTGCCAAACCAGATGGGGGGTTAAGCATTAATCCAACTGAGGTGTGCCCTAACCAATTGGTGAACGTTAGTGTTTGGCCAGGAAATTCACCATTAGACAGTTTACGTGTTTATTTAGGCGACGGAAAGAATACCAGATTGGATGAATTAGAGTATGGTTACCCGTCTGTTGGTGAATATGAGGTAATGGCTATTGCGTACAATGGATGCGGCATTGATACCTCAAGGCAAAAAGTCAATGTGACTACTTCTTTCATGAGAAATGGAAATATTTACTTTAACACAGACAAACTGTGTTTAGGGCAAAAGTTACGCGGCTCTGTAAGTTCATATTCAGCCATTAGAACGGTCTTAAATTATGGAGATGGATCATTTGACACATTGTCTAACAACAATAACAGTTTTATACATGCGTATACCAAGGATGGTTCATATACTGTCGAAGCCACATTTGAATATATGTGTGGCACTAGCTACACAACAACACGCACACTAACCATTGGAACTGGAGCAGACATTTTAAATTTTTCCATAAATCCTTTCCGAAGCCAATACTGTTTAGGAGAAACAGCACAGTTTAATCCTCCTTGGTTGTATCTTGGCGATACACTAGATGTTGACTATGGCGATGGCAATACAGCACGATTCGTAAACATTCCAAATGTATCTAAAACGACGATAAGTTATGTCGTATATCCAAATCCTAGTAATAATTTGGTTACGATTAAATCAACGATCAACACAGGAAACGCTGCAATTACTTTTACGGATTTAACGGGCAAATTAATGAACGTGGAAACCACAAAGCGCACAAATGGCTTGTATGCGTCTAATGTTTCTGGTTTATCAAGTGGAATATATATTCTTGACGTTAAACAAGGGAATCAAGAATACAGGGCACGTATTGTTATTCAGCGGTAACTAAAAATGCCAATCAAGTAACATAATTACTTGATTGGCATTTATTTTTTCAAGGGCATTATTGAACGCTCAATCGAATTGATTCGTGCGTGTTTCCAGTACCAATATTTAGAATATACACGCCTGGTATTAGTTTGTGGTTAAGATGAACATTACTGTCATTTAACCCATCTTTACTCATAATAAGACGACCGGTTAAGTCTCTTAAATCATAACTAATAATTCGATAATTGGAATAACTGACTATATGAAATGAACCGTTATTTGGATTTGGCACAACACGAATTCGATTCTGTGATTTAGTCGTGTTTCCTGCTGCAAGACCAATAACGTCATAACAATCGGTTTGTTTTGTACAGCTGTTAAGGTTAATAATACAGGCAAATGAACCGGAGTATGTAGCTGTGTACGACTTCTTAGTTGCTCCTGATATTTCTTTGTTTGTGTTACAATCAATCCATTGATATGATATTGCTTCTTGAGTAACAGAAAGCATGTGATTTGAAATATCTACGGACATATCGGGTTTGACAACCTTAAGATCGATGGTAACATTAGAATCACAGCCGGCACTGGTTGCATCTGTATATTTAATAATGCCTGTATTTGTACGCCAAACATTGTTGATTAAAACAGAATCGCAAACTTCTAATTTATTCTCACTGCTTTTGGTTTCGGATAAAGTAAGGTCGTAGGCAATTATTGAGTCACATCCATATTGTGAAGTATAGCGTTCAGTATGGACTCCTGTTGTGAGATAGTGATAACCTGCAGGCGAGATAAATGAGTCGCAGTCCTGCAAAGGAATAGTAACATTACTGCTATTGTTTATGGTTAAATCAATAACTACTAGTGAATCGCACTTATACTTATTAGCCTTAGATAGTTTTTCTTTATAAATACCCGATTTGGTATACGTATTCCCTAGGGTAGAGGTAAATCGGTCGCAATGTGTTTCAAACAAAGTTGCTGAGCTTGATTCGTTCACTGTTATATCTATTGAGTGAATAGAGTCGCACCCAGTTACTGCCGTTCCATTTTGAGAAAGTTCGATATCAGAGAAGTACCACTTGTTATTAATCGAAATGGAATCACACACCACTATGTCTTCTTGAGTTTCAACTTTTGGGTTGACCTTTACCTCCATGATTAATACAGAATCACAACCTTTCGGTGCAACACCCTTTATTGTATCACGATAGAAACCAGTTTGGTAGACTACTCTTCCCAAAGGCATTACAAAGGAGTCACAAACCGTATGACGAGTGAAATGGTAAACCCTCCCAAGTGTAACGTTTAACGTTATTAGAGAATCGCAACCAGCCGCATTTGGAATTTTACGGGTATACTTGCCAGGAGACGAATAGACCGTACCATCTATAGTCGTGTAGGTATAACATCCAAACACATCTTCAGTTGACTTAGTGTCTCCACCAGTTAGCGTGTCACCAGTGACCCAATTGGATTTTGAACCGGATAGACTGAAGTTACTTAAGGTTCCATTTTTTTTGGTGGATGAATAATCCTTTGCTGTTTTGTTCGAAGTATTTGTAGAACCTGGATTGCCTTCGTTAAGTTTATAATAACCGACTAATCCTTTCGAGTTGGAACAGTATTCTTTACCCATATCTGCTTTAATCTCAGACTGCGTACGAATGCGGTTAAAAATGCGTACTTCATCAATCTCGCCGTCAAAACTATTAATACCATCAACACGCTGACCAATGCGAACGTTAATTGAAGTACCAGTATTTATAGAAGTAGGAATGCTTCCACTTGTATCTAAAACACCATCAACATATAAGGCTATGTTATTTTGCTTACCAACCTGTGAATACACAGCAGCTACATGGTGCCATTTGCCGTCATTTATAGCTGTCTGACCATTCATGCCAGATCCCTGAACCTCTAAACGTAAGGCATTATCTGTTTTTATATTTAGCGTAAACCTTGCACCGGTTGACGCTGCACCCCAATCAACTATTACCTTTTGTTTACCTCCTTTTTGAGGGTCACAATTTGCGGTGGTGCGAATGATCGCTTCCACTGTTCGTGCATTTTGACCACTAATACCTGGGTTTGATGTTTGAACCACATCATCACTTCCATCAAAGTGGAGTGCTACGTTCTGAGCAAACGAATTTGAGGATATAAGAACAATAAGAAAGCCAAGCGTAGTGTAAATGGAAGATTTCATATAACTATCATTTACACAATATTATACAAAAAACACTTGACCAACTTTTAAAGCGGTCAATGCTTTAAAACTAATCTACTTCCTCGTAATCAATGTACGTGCCATCGTCAGAGGTACTAGGCTTTGTTTTTTTACTTGATTGAATGTTGATTTCACCGTCCTGTCTTGTCTGTTTTTCGGCAGCGCGTGTTTGGTTCAAAAACTCATCTCTTTGGTTGATAACCAGTTTTCGAAAACGCCAGGCTTTGCTTATAAAACGCCAAAGTAAGTAGGCAACAAGTAATAACAGCAGGTTTCTAAAAAACATCTTATTTACTTAGGTACATCGATTTCTCTTTGTATAAATCTCTGAAGTAAGGATCTTTTAAGTCGTCAACAAATAAGATTGCCTCACCGGTTGACTTCATTTCAGGACCCAATTCCTTGTTTACGTTAGGAAACTTATTGAAGGAGAATACAGGCTTCTTAATTGCGTAGCCTTTAGGCTTTTTAACAATGTCGAAGTCTTTTAGTTTGTGCGTACCTAGCATAATTTTAGTTGCAATGTTAACGTACGGCACTTCGTATGCTTTGCAAATGAATGGTACCGTTCTTGAGCCTCTTGGGTTCGCTTCAATTACATATACTTTATCATCTTTAACGGCAAACTGAATATTCAGCAAGCCTCTAATGTTTAATGCGTGGGCTATTTTTTCCGTGTACTCTTCCATTTGGTCAAGTACAGATTGTGAGAAACTGAATGGAGGTAATACGGCAGATGAATCGCCAGAATGTATGCCGGCAGGTTCGATGTGCTCCATCATACCTAAAATATGAACATCCTCACCATCACAGATACTGTCACTTTCAGACTCTTCAGCTCTATCAAGGAAGTGATCAATCAGAATTTTATTATCTGGCAGGTCACCCTGAAGATCGATAACTGCTTTTTGCAAATCTTCGTCGTTGATGACAATTTTCATTCCTTGTCCACCTAAAACATAAGAAGGGCGAACCAATACAGGGTACCCAACTCTGTTTGCAATTTCAACAGCTTCATAAGCGTTGTCTGCAACACCATAATCTGGGTAGGGAATTCCTAGCTCCTTCAACAAGTCAGAAAACGAACCGCGGTCTTCTGCTAAGTCCATATCAGGAAATGCGGTACCAATGATTTTAATACCTTTTTCATGCAAACGTTCAGCAAGTTTTAAGGCGGTTTGACCACCGAGTTGAACGATTACACCTTCAGGTTTTTCTAGTTCAATAATCTCTATTAGGTGTTCCCAAAAAACAGGCTCAAAATAAAGCTTGTTCGCCATGTCGAAATCAGTCGACACAGTTTCAGGGTTACAGTTAATCATGATAGCTTCGTAATCCATTTCTTTGGAAGCGATTAGACCATGAACACAGCAATAATCAAATTCAATACCTTGACCAATTCGGTTTGGACCCGCCCCTAAAACGACAACTTTCTTTTTTTCTGTAACAACCGACTCGTTTTCTCCGTCGAATGACGAATAGAAATAGTTGGTAGGTGATTCAAACTCGGCAGAGCATGTATCAACCATTTTGTAAACACGTTTGATACCTAATTCACTTCTTTTTTCAAAGACATCATCTTCGGTACAACTGCCCATGGTATGTGCTATTTGGTAATCAGAAAAACCTTTTTCCTTAGCAATACGTAAAACGGAAGGCTCTATGTTTTGAAGTGTATACTTCTTAATTTCTCTTTCTGTTTTGACCAAGTCGTAAATCTGTTCTAAGAACCAACGGTCAATTTTCGTGGCCTCCTGTATAGACGTAATAGGCACACCTAAGGAAATTGCATCTTTAATATGGAATAGTCTATCCCAACTTGGATTTTTAAGACTGTCGATTAGCTTTTCTAAATTACGCTCTTCGTAACCATCGCAACCCAAGCCCATTCTTTTTAGCTCAAGACTCTGACAGGCTTTTTGGATGGCTTCTTGGAAACTACGTCCGATTGCCATCACCTCACCCACAGATTTCATTTGAAGACCGAGTTGCGTATCAGCACCAGGGAATTTTGCAAAATTCCATCTTGGAATCTTAACAATCGTATAGTCAATTGACGGCTCAAAAAATGCAGAAGTCGTTTTGGTTACTGGATTCTTTAATTCATCTAAATGATAGCCAATCGCTAGTTTAGCAGCGATTTTGGCGATAGGATAACCCGTTGCTTTCGATGCAAGTGCAGAAGACCGACTTACACGTGGATTAATCTCAATTGCGATTATATCTTCATTTTCAGGATTAACAGAGAACTGAACATTACAGCCACCGGCAAAATTTCCGATGCTTCGCATCATTTTAATGGACTGATCGCGCATCTCTTGAAAACAAGTATCACTCAAGGTCATTGCTGGCGCAACGGTAATAGAGTCCCCAGTATGAATGCCCATCGGATCGAAATTTTCGATCGTACAAATGATGGTTATGTTATCGTTGGCATCACGTAGCAATTCCAATTCGTATTCTTTCCAACCCAAAACGGCTTGTTCAACCAATACTTCGTGCGTTGGTGAAGCCTCTAATCCTCTCTTTAAAGATTCATCAAACTCGTCTTTTGAATGCACAAAGCCACCACCATAACCACCAAGGGTATAGGAAGGACGGATTACAAGTGGGAAGCCCAATTGCTGTGCCGCTTCTTTGCCTTCTAAAAACGAATTAGCAATTTTGGATGGTGCAACACCGATGCCTATTTCTACCATTAATCGACGAAATTCCTCACGGTTTTCAGTCTTCTCAACGGCTTCCATGTCTACGCCAATCATGCGCACATTGTACTTCTCCCAAATGCCAAGCTCATCTACCTCCTTGGCTAAATTTAGTGCAGTTTGACCACCCATTGTTGGCAGTACCGCGTCTATATCGTGCTTCGCTAGAATTGACTCGATTGATTCTGGAGTTAACGGCAGCAAGTAAATGTTGTCGGCCATAACAGGATCCGTCATAATGGTGGCCGGATTCGAGTTAATTAACGTAACTGAAATCCCTTCTTCCATTAGACTTCTCGATGCTTGAGAGCCGGAGTAATCAAATTCACAGGCTTGGCCTATGATAATGGGACCACTACCAATAATTAGGACTGATTTTAATGAAGTATCTTTGGGCATTAGTTTTCTTTCAAATTGGGCAAAATTAAGACTTTAAAGTACTAATTAATACATTGTGGAAAAGGTATTTACATGGAGGAATTCACAAATCAATTATGTGGAGTTTGGTGAGGGTACAGAAACCTTGATTTGCTTCCATGGTTACGGCCAAGATTGTACCGTTTTCAACGTTTTCGAGCAAAGTTTGGGTAAGAAATATCGGCTTGTTTCTGTCGATTTACCTTTTCAAGGTAAAACAATTTGGGGCGAAAAAGAGAAGCTAACGCCAGAATTGTTGGCAGACTTAATGACTCGTTTTTTGCTTTATGTAAAGGCGAGTGAATCAATAAGCTTACTTGGCTATAGTATTGGTGGAAATTACGCACTCGGTTTTGCCGTTGCTTTCAAGGATAAAATAAACGACTTGTGGTTAATCGCAGCTGATGGGTTGAAACGAAAACCCGCCTTTAGTTTTATTACAAAAACGAGTGTAGGCCAATTACTTTTTAAAAGCTTTGTGCTCTATCCTGGATGGTTTTTCTCTACAGTTAAGTTTATCAAGAAGCTCGGATTAATTAACCCGAAAGCCTTGAAGTTTTATAAATCTACCGTAGATACCCTAAGTAAACGTCAGGAATTATTTGATCGCTGGTCGAGTACGGCAAGAATTAGTCCTGGTATCTCTAAAACAATTGCTGAAATAGGGGAGTCAGACATCAGGTCGTTTCTAATTTATGGTAAATCTGATAGTGTGATTTCCTATAAAAGTGCCAAACGGTATCAGAAGTTGGTCCCTAATACACACTTAAAACTCGTAGATGGTGGGCACCGCTTACTAATCCCCAAAACAAACGAAATAATTAATGCACTATTACCTTAGGATTATAGCTGCAATTGTCCTACATCGTATATCTGGTAAAATAAACCCCAACTTGGTCAAAGATTTCGGGGCTAACAATACACCTTTGTCATACAACAGAATTTAATGCGGAAAGCAATTCAATTATTGGTTCAGTTCTTGGGTTGGTTAAGCCCCAATTTAGCAGGAAGGTTTGCATATTATTTATTCTTCAAGCCATTTAGGCTAAAATCACATCCTTTAGATCTAGAAAAAAAGGCAAGGAATCAAGTTGAGCTTTACCATCGCGGGTAAAAGAACAAATGCATGGTACTGGGGCAAAGGGCCAGTGGTGGTTTTGGTACATGGTTGGAGCAGCAAAGGTTTTCACTTTAGAAAGTTCATCGATCCATTGGTGCAAAAAGGTTTTACCGTTGTGATTCCAGACTTGCCGGGTCATGTAAAGTCTGAAGGTAAAACAACCAATGTTCTGGAGTTTAAAGCCACAGTAGAGGCTATCGTCAATCACTTCGATACTGTTTATGCACTTGTTGGGCATTCGTTAGGCGCAATGGCTAGTGTATTGTTTCTGACAGAAAACACGCATAAGGTCGATAGGCTGGTAGTGGCCAATTCTGCAGCTTATGCCGAATCGATAATGAACAGGTTTATGGAGCAGATAAATGGAAGCAATCAAGTGAAACAAGCGCTGTTAAAACGCTTATGGGCGAAATTTGACCAAGACTTTAATTATTACTCCATCTACAATAGAATACAAGAAGTAAAAGAACTACCTAAAATACTTGTTATTGGTGACCATGATGACCCAGAGGTAAGCATAGAAGAGGTGAAGGCGTTTGCGCAAGTTACCAATAGTAAACTTATGGAAACTGAAGGTTTAGGGCACAACAATGGTTTAAAGTCTGATGATGTAGTGGAGGAGGTTGTTGAATTTATGGCATAAAAAAACCGGGCGAAAGCCCGGTTCAACAAAATATGTTTCTGCTGTTTATAGCTCATCTTCGTTAAAGAAATAATCGTCTGTGGTCGGATATTCACTCCATACCTCATCGATTGATTCAAATGCATCTCCGTCATCCTCTAATTCTTGTAGGTTTTCTACAACTTCCAAAGGAGCACCAGATCGAATGGCATAATCTATTAACTCATCTTTGCTCGCTGGCCAAGGTGCGTCATCTAAATAGGATGCTAGTTCTAAAGTCCAATACATAAAATAATATTAATCTGTCTCAATTGTTCGCGAAAATAAATTTCTACTTCAAAAAAACAAGCAAAAACTTGTTTAGTTTTAAAATACAAGAACTGTGCCAATTCTGGCATAACTAACTCGTTATCAGTTAGATGTGATTGTGAGGAAATTTTGAGATGAAATTAGTCGAAATACAAGGTGTTCAAAACCACTAAATTGACGCCTGAAACATAGCAATTGCTCCTGCAACCGACACATTTAAGGAGTCAATATCTTCCGATATTTCGATACCATAGGTGGCATCACATAGTGCTAAACTGTTTTGATGTAATCCCGTTTCTTCATTTCCTAATACCAACGCAACAGGCTCGTTTATTTTCATATCGCGAATGGATTCAGAGGCTTTTTCTGTTATTCCTATAACTTTTAAGCCAAAGCCTTTCATCGCTTCCAATGATCGGCTGAGATTGATTGATTTGGAGACAGGTATTTTCATCAGCGCACCGGCTGAAGCTTTTACTGCGTCTTGATGAATTAGCGCTGAACCTTTATTAGGTACAACCACCGCATGAAATCCAAATGCCAGTGCCGACCGGCTTAAAGCACCAAAATTTCGTACATCTGTAATTCCATCGAGCACCAAAATTTTTGGATCTTCACCTGCTTCGAACGCTCGAGTGATGATTTCATCAATTTCAACGTTTGGAATCAAAGACAAAAAGGCAACAACACCCTGATGGTTGCCACGCGACAATCTGTTTAACTTGTGGATTGGCACGTGATGAACCGGGAGTCGATTTGTTTTAATTAGAGCGTTAAGCTCCATCAAAGCTTCGCCTTTGTCTGTTTTTAAAATGTAAATTCTTTCAAACTGCTTGCCTGCTTCAATAGCTTCTTGCACTGCATGAATGCCGTAAATCAGCTGCTTTGGTTGCGGTTTCTTTTCCATGTTAATGTGCAGATGGGCAAACTGCCGATCTTTTCTTATCTGCTAAAAGTACTCTGCAAATTAGACAACGTATTGACAGCTGTCGAATCACTCATTCGTGTTGCGATGCCAATATTTTGCTGTAAGTCTCGTGCAGTAGATTCTAACTTTTGTTTACCAATTTTCTTAAATTTTCGGTCCTTATTGGTTGCCAGTTTACGATAGTATGCCATTTCCTCTGTGATTTGATTCACACTTCGGTCTAACAACATTTTGGCTGTTTCTAAGTCTCCGCTCGTATTAAGCATTTCTATGTAGTACGATCGAACGTAAACATCCATCGGTAATACTGATTCTGGAATAACACGTAACGATTCAAGAAGTAATTCTTTGGCTTTAGCCGTATCTCCTTCACTAGAGTATTGCTGAGCAACCTGAACGAATAGAATTCTAAGGTTACGAGGCACTAGGGTGGCTTTGTGGTCTAAGAACATAGTGCCCTTATCCATATTGCCCCAAGTGAAGTCTTTCATTAACCTTTTATAAATTAATTCTTTATCAACGAGGCCTCTATATTGATCCCAATTGTGTTTCATCGGAACAAGTCGATAAGTCAAACCTTCATGTCGGAAGTATGATTCCAAACCAGCGTAGGTGTCGTCTCCAGTTGTTGTTGTAAAGTAGATTGGTCGTTCCCAGCCATTTGCAGCATTGGAAGCGATTATATCAAGCATTACAATACTTCCTTTCATCAATCGAGAACCTAAATTGAACTGGATATTATCTACTATTTTACCCGTATCCTTTTCTTCTAACATACCTGATTTAAGCACTGCGTCTTTGTCTACAGGTACAATTACATTCCGGCTTGGTAGGTAGTTTTCTAACTCGCTTGGCTTTACAGGATTCGAGGCAGCTTTGTGTCTGTCGTCGTCGCTAATCATAAATTTTAGCACTGTTGCCAGGTTGTAGTAATCCGTTGAGTTAAAGAATGGATTGTCTTTTTTCCATGCTAAGCTTTCGCGCTCGCCGTCTTTTAATTTATCACTAGGTATAATACTCAAAGGCAATGGTTCTGATCCATAGTACTTTCTTGTAAGTGCTTGAGCGTAGTATTCGGTACTTAAAAGACTTAGGTTAATCACCCTTACATCAGTTCTGTACCCTTCTACGTTTTGTGCGTACCACAATGGATACGTATCGTTATCACCATTGGTAAATAAAATGGCGTTTTCGTCACAGGAGTTTAAGTAGTTTTTTGCAAAACTGATACCCAAGTATCTGTCAGAACGGTCATGGTCGTCCCAGTTTTGTGACCCCATTAGGTAAGGTGCCGTAGCACAAACCAGAATAGCAACCACAGCTGCTAATTTCCCATTTATATACTTCTTTAGCGCTTCGGCAATGGCCAATACAGCCAAACCAATCCAAATACAGAAAGTTTGATACGACCCAACGTTGGTGTAATCCCGTTCTCTTGGTTCTAAAGGCGGTTGATTCAGATAAATTACAATCATCATTCCTGTAAACACAAATAGTGCAAGAACAACGGTTGCGTCCAATTTCTGTCGAGTGAACTGAAAGAATATCCCAATTAATCCTAGGAAGAATGGAATGAGGTAGTACTTGTTTCGTGCTTTATTGCTTGACAAAGAAGCAGGAATATTGTCTTGTGGTCCAATACGACGATTGTCGAATGCACCTATACCACTCATCCAGTTGCCTTCAAAAATGTTATTGTCGACGTTTTGAATGTCACTTTGTCTTCCACCAAAATTCCAGAAGAAATATCGCCAATACATCCAGCCCAGTTGGTAGTTCATCATGAACCCAATGTTGTCTTTAAAGTCAGGCGTAACTATTTCTTTATTCCCGTTTCCGTCGGTTTTTTCACGTTCCTTATACCAATACTTGTACCCTTTATTCTTGTCGGTTAAATCACCCATACGTGGGAAATTGGTAAGGTATCTATCGTCCCAAACATACTCAGTTCGGTTTCCAGTTTTTACATATTCTGGCTTTCCTTCACTGTCTATACCATTTCGATATTGAGCAGAACCTTCTTTGTAATAAGGTGGCTTCAAACGTGCGTTGTAGTATGGGCCTTTAAATAATGGACGATCACCATATTGTTCACGTTGAATATAGCTTAATAAACTGTAGGCATCTTCAGGATCGTTCATGTCAATTGCTGGTTCGGCCAACGAACGAATTACTACCATTGAATATGAACTATAACCAATTAAAATAAACGTTGTACACAACATCACTAAGTTGAGTAATGGCTTTTTATTAATGATCGTATATCGAATACCAAAGATTATCAAGCCTATTACCAATGCAACTGCGAACAATACACCAGAGTTGAACGGTAAACCGAGGCTGTTTACAAAAATCTTGTCGAAGAATGCAGCGATTTTTGGTACCCCAGGAATCAATCCCCAGTTAATAAATACCAATGAACCCGCTCCAATACCTAAAGCACGAATTACATTCATTCGGTTTACTTCATATTGGTTAAAGAAGTAGTATAACACTACCGCTGGCATAACCAGTAAGTTAAGTAAGTGAAGTCCTATTGATAAACCAATGGTGTAGGCTATAAATACCAACCAACGATTTGATTTTGGTTTGTCCTTGTTTGTCTCCCACTTTAATATTCCCCAAAACGATAAGGCTGTAAACAAAGAGGAGGAAGCGTATACTTCTGCTTCAACTGCACTGAACCAGAAAGTATCCATAAACGTTAAGGCTAATGCTGCAATCAAGCCCGATCCAAAGATGGTCATGCTATTTTCAACAGACACGGTTGGGTTTTGAACGTTCAGGTGTAATGCCTTTACTGCAAAATGTGTGGTGATCCAAAAAGTAAAACCAACAGTCAATGCACTGGCAACAACCGATAACATATTAACGGCAAGTGCTACATGTTCGGCACTTGGCGCAAACAAAGAAAACAAACGCCCCAAAAGCAAGAAAAGTGGAGCACCAGGAGGGTGAACTACTTGTAAACTGTATGAAGCAGAGATAAACTCGCCGCAATCCCATAAGGGTACCGATGGCTCAACAGTCATTGAGTAAACGACCATCGCGATCGCGAAACTTATCCATCCCAGTATGTTGTTCCACAACTTATATTGTATCATATTCGTACGTGTCTTTGTTGTCACAAAAATATTTCTTTTTTTTACACCTTAAAGCTAATGTATGTATATCGGAGAATATAAAGTGTTAGACATCGAATATGACGAATTAATGGGACTTGCAAGTCACTATAAAAGCGCCTATTCATCTAACTCTCCTTTCCCAAATATTTATTTTGATGATTTCTTTAATTCGGAATTTTTATCATTGGTATTATCTGAGTTTCCAGATATGGGTGATAAGGGGGATATTCAGTATAAAACGCCTAATGAGGTAAAGCTTGCTTCACGCGGAGAAGACAGATTTGGGAAGGCTACCAAAGTGTTTATGCACTTTTTAAACTCAGAACCTTTTCTAAATTTTCTTTCGGAACTTACGGGTATCGAAGATTTACTAGGAGATCCGTATTTCGAAGGTGGAGGCTGTCACCAAATTAAACGCGGTGGGTTTTTGAAAGTCCACGCTGATTTTAATAAAAACAAACGCACTGGCTTAGATAGAAGGTTGAATGTTTTGGTATATCTGAACAAAGACTGGAAGGAAGAATATGGCGGACACTTTGAGCTTTGGAACGAAGACATGACTGTTGGTGAGAAGAAAATATTGCCCTTATTTAACCGAATGGCTATGTTCTCGACCACAGATTTTTCATACCACGGACACCCAGATAAGTTAAGTTGTCCTGAAGACAGAAGTCGAAGGTCACTGGCGCTATACTACTACACCAATGGTCGTCCATCACATGAAGTGAATGAAGGATTAGAAGACCACACAACGCTGTTTGTAGACAGAAAAGGAGTGGAGAGCGAGAAGGGTATGCGCAAGTACAATTCCATTGTAAACTTTGCAAGCAACTGGATGCCGCCAATTATTTGGCGCGCCGTTAAAAATATGCGTAACAAATAGGCTACGACAAAAAGGACTTTAACATCCAAATTGTTTTTTCCTGTTCTGATATGTATTGCGTCATTAAATCAGAGGTAGCAATGTCTTTGTTATCTTCTGCGATTTCAAGCGTTTCTCTTTGTTGAATAACCAGCTGTTCTAACTGAATTTTAATTTGATTAACCGCTTCTGAGCCATCAGTCACATTTTCGTGTGCACTAATCTTTGCATGCTTGGTATATTGGTTAAAGCTGTGCAGTGGCGTTGCTTCTAAAGTGAGCACACGCTCTGCGATTTCATCGATTTTTATTTGGGCGTTATTGTAGAATTCTTCAAATTTTAGATGTAATTCAAAGAAGTCTTTTCCGATAATGTTCCAATGATACCCACGCAAGTTTTGATAAAAAATTTGATACGATGAAAGGAGATCATTCAATCGGTTTACCACCCGCTCTACACCTACTTTGTCAAGACCCATTACTGTGTTACTCATGATTTTTATTCTTTTGTTGACACAAAGTTTAGACATAAAAAAACCCTATGCCAATTGATTGTTGACATAGGGGTATCAATATTTTTCATAGAATTATTGTCTACCAGTCATCATCTTCTTCGATAGGATTTGTTTGACAAGTTTTCCGTAACTCAGTCATCATGGAGTTGATTTTCTTATCAGCAGCGACTAAAATTCTATCACCCGCTCTAACATCGTCTTCACTTTTCATCAGGTACTCAAAGTATGTTCTTTCACCTTCTTTCTCCCCTGGACGAGGCTCGGCGATATGAACAAGGTTTTTAACCGTATAACGGTATCTACCGTCTCTAACACGTATTTCCATGTCATACTCTACCATTCCTTCAGTAACCGTTGTAAATTCATTTGGTTGAATTTCACAAGGGAATGCACCATGTATCGTTATTTTGTGTTCGTTTTCTCCAGCAGCATCATTAATGCCATCCATCGTTAAAAACTTTTTCAAGTTCTTACCGAATTCAGCTTCTAACCATTGATTCGTACGAAAACGGATTGTGTCAATTTCTACTTCATAACCGTCTCGGTCCATAACCTCTATAACCGCTTTGTATAATACAAGCTCGCGTGAGGAGTCGTAAGGAGGAACAAATCTTATGTAGGGTTTACGAATGATTTTCTTTGGAACGTACTCTTCACGTTTGCTACTACCGAATGCATCTCCAAAGTCATCATCTCCGTAGTCATCACCGTAATCACCATCTTCAGAGTATTCGTCACTGCTGTCTCCAGAGTAATCGTCTTCATAGTCTTCAGAGTAGTCGGAAGAATAATCGTCAGAGTAGTCATCAGAGTATTCGTCGTCTTGAGCATTAGAAATAAAAGCCAAGCTGCATAACAAAGTCAACAATAGGCTAAACCTTCTTAGCCATGTTTGTCCTTGTAGTGGTTTAATTTTATAAATCTTTTTCATTTCTTAACAAGTTGTGCAAAATTATACATATAGTTCACTTTGCGTAATTAAATTTTCGGTTACGCAATGAACGTTATAAACATTGTTTTATTGTAGTGATGCTATATTTGACCTCAAGTTATCGATAAGAATGAACAGAATTACTAGACTCACCGTAAGTTCAAGCCTGATCTTACTTTCACTACCTTTACTTAATAGTTGCAAAAACAATACCGCTTTAAATACCGAATCCAGTCAGGGGTCAACAGCCGAATCAATGGAGGTGACAGCCGACGCGCATTCCTTCAGCAATCCGCATGAAGTCTCGGTACGTCATATGCATCTAGACTTAGCCGTAGACTTTGAGAAAAGAGTACTTAAAGGCAGCGTACGTCTTGACTTAGACCGAAAAACAAATGCAACTGTTTTGCATCTTGATAGTCGTCAACTGAATATCGAAAAAATACTTCTGAACGACGGTAGTGAGGCAGAGTTCTTGCTCTCCGAGGATGTAGAATATTTTGGACAAGATTTAGCCATAAACCTAAAAAAGAAGACCAAGAGCGTCACAATCTTTTACGAAACTGACCCTTCTGCTGAGGCATTGCAATGGTTAAAGCCACAGCAAACCGCTGGTGGGAAGCACCCGTATTTATTTAGTCAGTCTCAAGCGATACTAGCGCGCACATGGATTCCGTGTCAAGACAGCCCAGGTGTTAAGTTTACTTATAGCGCGAGTATTACGACACTACCTGATTTAATTGCCTTAATGAGCGCTGAGAATGGACAAAAGAAGACCAAAGACGGCGTATATTCTTTTACAATGAACCAACCAGTCTCGTCCTATTTGTTGGCGTTAACCGTAGGTGATTTGGAGTACGAACAATTGGGCAGAAACTGCGGCGTTTATGCCGAGCCTAGTATGTTAAAGAAATGCGTTTGGGAATTTCAAGATATGCAAAGTATGATCGACAGTGCCGAGGCATTATATGGCAAGTATGCTTGGGGTCAATATGATGTAGTTGTTCTTCCTCCAAGTTTCCCATTTGGTGGAATGGAGAACCCGCGTTTGACATTCGCAACACCTACAATTATTGCGGGTGATAGAAGTTTAGTAGCGTTGATAGCACATGAGCTTGCCCATTCGTGGTCAGGAAATTTGGTAACCAACGAAACATGGGATGACTTTTGGTTGAACGAAGGTTTCACGGTTTATTTTGAGCAAAGGATTATGGAAAAAATCTTCGGCAAACCTTATGAAGAGATGCAAACCAAGCTTGGTATGGGAGAGTTACAGCACACTATAGAGCGCCTGACGAGAGAAAACAAGGTGGACGATACCCATTTGTATTTGGAATTAACAGGAAGAAATCCTGATGATGGTTTGACGGATATTGCTTACGAAAAAGGGCGCTTCTTTCTTCAAACAATCGAATTCGCTGTTGGCCGAGAAAAATTTGACGTTTTCTTAAAGCAGTATTTTTCAGAAAATGCCTTTAAGTCAATGAACACAGCGAAGTTTGAGGCTTACTTAGATAAACATTTGTTAAAAGGGGATTCAAATTTGTATGCCAAAATCCAGCCTAAAGAATGGATTTATGGTCCGGGCCTTCCTTCGTCAGCACCGAATCCTGAATCGGGTGAGCTGGAAAAAGTAGAGGTGGAAATACTTAAATTTATGAACGGGGATCAGGCAGACGAACTTTTAACCGAAAACTGGACAACCCACCATTGGTTATACTTTTTGAGAGGGCTGAAGGATAAGTTAGATGTGAATCAAGTGGCCGAGTTGGATAACGTGTTTGATTTGACAAACAGTGGGAATAATGAAATACTCTGTGACTGGTTTCAACACTGCATAGCCGTTCAATATGAACCCGCCTACGATAATATGGAAAGCTTCCTTACTTCTGTAGGTCGTCGAAAGTTCTTGTCGCCATTGTACGAAGCTTTAGTGAAAACGGAAGATGGTAAAGAATGGGCAAAGCGCGTGTATGAATTGGCGAAGCCCGGATATCATGCGGTTTCTTCGAATAGTATTGAAGAAATTTTAGGGCTTAAGCGTAAGAGCTAAAAGACAATATAAATTGCATAAAAAAAGACGTCATCTGACGTCTTTTTTTTGTGTTCCGGTTTCCCTAATTCTTTTTGGCGATCAATTTTATCGCTAAATCAAAATTGTCTTTAATCATCGCGTCTCCCAACAAACTAGATTTATAAATGATACCAAATTTTGTTCTATCAATGGTAAGCTTGGCATTATAAAACATATAGTTTGCTGTTTTTGCAGTGTTTACGGCAGTAAATGTAAGAGACTGCGTTTTACCTAAAATGGTCATATCTCCGGTCATCTGCAAGGTGTGTTTACCTGTAGAGTCAACACTTAATGATTTGCAGTCGGTTAACACCAATGTACTCGCAGGGAACTTGGCAACGTTAAAAAAGTCTTGCCCTTTAAGGTGGTTAAGAAGTTTTGTGCTTTCAGAGTCAGTCACCTTAATCGTTGGCATGTCAATCACTATGTTTCCTGATGTTATCATATCTTCTTCCATGGATAACGTGCCGCTTTTTATTTTTACAATACCTTGGTGTTCTCCACCAGGCTTATACCCAGTCCATTTAACAGAACTTTTACTGGCTAATACCGTATAATCGGTCGAGGTGACTGCGGCGGTGAAGCTTAGTAAGGTTAATCCTATTAAGGATAATATCGTACTGGTTTTTGTCTTTTTATTCATTTATTATTTTTTCTCAAATCGTCTAAAACTTTGTTTGCAATCGATACTTCTGATTGGTCTAAATGGGCAAATTGTTGCTCGTATCGTCCCATCAATGCGTCTATCTCTGCCAAAATTTCTAGTCCTTTGGTCGTAATACAAACATCTACCTGACGCTTATCGGTATTACAGGTTTGACGGAGTATCATAGTTTTCTTACGCAACTTCTCTACCAACCTCGACGCATTGCTCATTTTGTCAATCATTCTGTCAGTTATCGTATTGATAGACACGGGGTTAGGATGTTTACCTCTTAAAATACGAAGTACGTTGTACTGTTGCATAGAGAGGTCGTAAGGCTTCAAATAGTTGTTTAGTAAATTAGTCAAATAACTATTTGTAAAGGCGATGTTAATCGCCAGCTTTTGATACTCTGATCTAAATTTTTCCTGTTTAATATCTTCTTCGAGTGACATAGAACAAAATTATATGTATATACAATTAAATGCCCCAAGTTGTTTTAACAATTTATAAAACTGTCTAGTTCAGTGCTATAATCGATAAAAACGAAACAAAAGTGATTTCGATTTGTCTACTTTGCATCGCTTCTTTAAAGGCGACGCTTAAACAATGAAACCTATTGTCATATTTCTTGGGATCTTACTACTCTTAAACCTGTATGTTTTTCAGGGGTATAAGATTATCATCCAAAACTTTGAGGGTAAATCGTCAACCATTTTTAAAATCCTGTATTGGGTGGTTGTGGCACTGGCGTACGGCTGTTTGATATACACCACTTTGCATATGCGCACGACCCCGATAGGTTTTTGGACTAAGGTGGCGCTCAGTTATTTTTTCATTTTTTTAATGGTTCAGTTAATCTGGGGTTTGTTCATGGCTATTGACGATATCATTAGGCTAGTGCAGTGGATAGGGACCTTGTTTCAGGCCAGTGCAAAACCAGAAGAAGGAATCACTAGGAAGTCTTTTTTAATGAAATCTGGAGCTTTGCTGGCGACGGGTTTTGGTGCGGCCCTTTCTTACGGTGTTATACGAGGGTCTCACCAGTATCAAGTGATCAACCAAAAATTAAAAATTGATAATTTGCCTGAAGCGTTCAAAGGGTTAAAACTGGTACAAATTTCTGATATACATAGTGGTAGTTTTTGGAGTAAGGATGCCGTACAAAAAGGCGTTGACATGATTAATGACCAAAAGGCAGACATGGTCTTTTTTACAGGAGATATTGTAAATAACGATGCGAGCGAGATGGATGATTATATCGACGTTTTTTCTCAAATCAGTGCACCACTAGGAGTATTTGCAACAATGGGTAATCATGATTATGGAGAATATGTACCAAACTTTACACCTAAAGATTTACCCATAAACAAAGCCAAAATTCAAAAAGTACACGATAATCTTGGTTGGCGGTTGCTTATGAATGAGCATCAAATTATTGAGAAAGATGGAGCACAATTGGCGGTTGTTGGCATAGAAAACTGGGGAGCAAAAATGCATTTTAAAAAATACGGAGATATGTCTAAGGCGATTTCTGGGGTTGATGCAAATATTCCTACCTTGCTTCTTTCCCACGACCCTAGTCATTGGCGAGGTGAAATACTACAGGACTACCCACAGGTAGACGCTATGTTTAGTGGGCATACCCATGGCATGCAATTTGGCATAGAAACCGGAGGGTTCAAGTGGAGTCCAATTAAATATGTTTATCCAGAATGGGCCGGCTTATATAAAGAGGGAGGTCAACAACTGTATGTCAATAGAGGTTTTGGGTACCTAGGTTTTCCAGGGAGGTTCGGTATCTGGCCAGAAATTACCGTTTTTGAACTAGCCTAACAAAACCAGAAGACATCTGATTTTGTACCGTTAATCTTTTCTTGTATGTCTAATTGCCCTTGCTTGTCGGCTACCGCAATTACGACTTGATGTGTTGGGCTTGGGTCGAACGTTTCGGTCGACTCTAAGACGGTACCGTAAATATTATGACCGATTTTGTTTTTGTTGTCGGTTAGCCAGCTAAACAGAATGCCATTTTCTGTCCAATACTTGGCGATGGCTTTACCTTTTTTACCTGCACCCCACAATACCAATTCTTGGGCAGGGTTCAAATCGATTAAACTAAAGTAGTGAAGCTTCAATTGCATAAACCGATTGTCGGAATAGTGTTTTGACACTCGAGTAGTGCGGGTTGGATGATCTCGCCATTGATGAATAATACCTACTGTGCCTTGTGTTTTGAGGCCAGCCTCGTAAAAGCGAAAGCACAAGTCGTAATCTTCAGGGTATTTATTTGACTCAAACCCGCCTGACTTCAAAAAGTCGTCGCGGTGAGCCAACCAGCACGGTGAAGGAACCACACACTCCTTGTATATTTCTGCAAAACTATTGTTCGTTTTAGTCCGTTCATTTAACCACTGTTGGTATTGCGAATACCCTGCGCCAAGCCCGTCTGACCGAAAATATTGCACCAGCCCAATTGCGATCTTTCCTGGCGAAACAGCATAAACCAATTGTTCAAGGTTGTCGATAGTTTTGATATCGTCGCCATCCATCCTAGATATTAGGTTGCCGGTAGATTGTTTGAAACCGTATTGTAGCGCTTCTATTACACCGCTGTTGGGATTTTTGAAGTATCTAATTCGTTTGTCATTTTTGGCCGAATTTTGTGCAATTCTAGGACTCGCATCGGTACTGTTATCATCCACTAAAATTAACTCCCATTGTGCATGCGTTTGATTGATGATGGAGTCAATGCATTCACCTAAATAGTCCTCCTCATTTTTAAAAGGAAGAATGATGCTTACCAACGAGGTTTTACCGTGTAAATGACGCATAAATAATGCGACAAAAATATAGCTTTATCTAAGTGCGAGCGGGATAAAAAAGTTACCTTTGAAGCAGGGCGTTGAATCCGATTGAAAAATTCAACACTTATACTTTACCGGCTTAACCGGTGTTTCAAAACCAGGCCTCATTCATTTCGGTGAAAGAGACGCAAGTCAAACGGTGGAAGGTTGCGATACTGCTGGGGGCCAAATCCTATTTTTTAGGGATTTTTCAACTTTCACGCCCTTTATTTTATTTCTGTAATCAACCGAATATTTGTTGGTTGTTCCACATTGAAATAAAACAAACCATCATTTCCCCAAATCAATATTCTCTCTTTCGATAATGCGCTCACAGCACTGTGAACAGTTGTGATTTCGTCAAACATATCGGAGTCAGGGTTGAATGTAGAAGGGCTTTTAAAATCGAACAGGCTAAAACCGGCATTTCCATCACACAATAACATTGAGGAATCCACGATTGATATAGATTGAGGCTGAGTGAACGGAAACTGCCTTGGCATAAAGGGTTGACTTAACCCATTTATTGGATGAATATGTAGGGTGTTTTGTGAGTTACAATTTTGATTGGAGCTTGTTCTAAAGTCGGTATAGATTGCAGCGTTTTGAAATAGGTAAAAGTTGCCACAGGTGAACGGACTGCTTACAAATGTGGAGACAACTCGAGATAAAGAACCGTCAGTCTGAAAAAGGAAAATATTTGACCTTGGAGTACCAACAGCAACAAACTCTCGGGTACTGTTAATTTTTGGGCTTCCAGTATTTCTTCCCGACACTATAGAATTAGATGCACGAAAGGTTAAGTCACCACCACTTATCGAAAAACTTGATACGTTTTTGTTATCACAAGCATGTAAATGGTTGTTGGTGATGTGCAGATCAACATGCGGCTCGACAGACTGGCTTTCGATCTCAGAGCGATTCTCGGGCATGATGTGTGTTTCTGCACAATGTGCATCCTCAAGAATCAGTCGCACATACGCTTCGGTGTAACCCACAATGAAGGAGTCAGATTTAACATAATCCGCGTTAAACACATTACTTATTCTAGCTTCAACTTGGATTGAGTTCAGGTCAGATACATCGATACTAACAAGGTCGGTGGCCTGACCAACATACAGTGTATTATTGATTGCTTCAAGCGATAAATATCCAGGGATGCTAATAAAAGCAATGCGCTTAGGTTCGGTGAAATTTACCTTGTCTACCACATGAACTCCTTTCCCTTTTTCTTCCAAAAAGTATGCGTGGTCCAATTCCACTATTTGTGTGATGGTGTCCATGGGTTGAACACCTTTAATTTCAAAACCTTTTCGCAAGGTTTCAATGCTTCCATACACAGGCACTTTTGCATAATAGTATACCGACGTGTCACAATTTGACGTACATGAATTTAGCGCTAAAACTGAAATAAAAATGACTATATAAACAGGAAGGTTTTTCATAAATTCCGCCGAAATGTATTCAAAACTAACAAAGTTTTCAGGACTTTATTCTAGCCGAATTTCACGGTTAGTTCATTTTTTATTCATCATGGTTTTGATGGTATTAACGTCCACATCTTATGCTCAGGTAAAACAGAACTATGCCCGGGTCGATTTAAAGTCGGGAACAACGGTTGAAGGCAAAGTAATTAAGATCGATTATCAAAAAAGTATCGACTTATTTGTTAACCAACAGGATACCTTACACATTCCTTGGGGTGATATTCTGAGTGTAAGTTTTATTGATGCTGAGATAAAAGAGCGAGCAAGAGCTTTGGTTAAGCCCCAAAAAGTGAACAAACCATTTCGGGATTCGGGTACATATTTCTTTTTTGATGCAGGTATCCCACTTGGTCTTGATTATTGGGGTGATCCTGTGGCTGGCGGTAGTGTCAACTTTGGCTATGGTAAAGGGTTTAATTACAGGCACCATTTAGCAGCCACCATAGGTTATGACGCATATTTGTGGCCTGATGTTACGATTGTACCATTAGGTTTAGAGTATTACGGTAGATTTAAGGAACAAAATAAATCTTGGTTTTATTTTTATGGTACAGGGTTTGGCCTCCCTCATTTGTCTGAATATTCATGGCGTGATAATTCAAAAGTTACGGGTGGATTGTATTTTAATCCTGGTTTTGGTATAACAAACAAACGTCACGAAAAGAGAAGTTGGTATCTAAAGTTTGGATACAAGTATCAAACGCTTAAAGCTGAATATCAAGGATTTGTATGGGAATTTGGATCTAGTAGAGTTGCCCAAATAAAAGAAGAAATATTCTATCATAGGATAGATATTAGATTTGGCTTAAGGTTCGATTAAGCACCAATAATTCCGCTGCCAATTAACTCATTGTTGTCGTACCAAGCGGCAAACTGACCTGCAGCAATCGCTTTTTGTGGCTCGTCGAACGAAATAATCAGACCTTCTTTGGTTCTTGATAACGTCGCTTTTTGTAACGTTTGGCGGTAACGAATTCGGCACAAATATGTTTTTTCATCTCCTATTTTTAGGGATAAATCTGGTCGTACCCAATGCACATCCGCTGCATCTATAAATAAGTTCTTTCGAGATAAGCCAGGATGGTGATCACCCATTCCAACGTAAATGGTATTCGAATCGACATTTGTTCCTATCACAAAAAGAGGTTCTTCTTTGCCACCAACACCCAGCCCTTTGCGCTGACCAATGGTATAGAAATGAGCACCTTGGTGCCTTCCAACCACCGAACCATCACTTTCTTGATACGACATTTCGTGTATGCCGCTCTCCATATCAGAACCATATAAACCTGACTCTGGTGAAATCTCAACGATATTGCCTGGCTTTGGTTTCAACTGCTGCTGTAAAAAATCAGGCAATCGTACTTTTCCGATAAAACATAAACCTTGCGAGTCTTTTTTATCAGCAGTAATAAGGTCTCTTTCTCTGGCAATAGCCCGAACCGCACTCTTTTCTAAATGGCCTATAGGGAAAAGGGCTTTTGAAAGTTGTTCTTGGTTGACTTGACACAAAAAATAGGATTGGTCTTTGTTTTGATCCTTGCCAGCAATGAGGTGCACAATGTCACCGTCATCCGATTTTGTAATTTCTTTTTGGCAATAATGTCCAGTTGCAACGTAGTCGGCGCCAAGTGATTGCGCAGCCTCTAAGAATACGTCAAATTTAATTTCTCGATTGCACAATACATCTGGGTTAGGCGTCCGTCCAGCTTTGTATTCTGCAAACATATAGTCGACTATGCGCTCTTTATATACTGCGCTTAAATCAAGCGTTTGAAATGGGATTCCTAGCTTCTCAGCAACAATGAGGGCGTCTTTACTGTCTTCTTCCCAAGGGCAGTCGTCACTAATCGTAGCATCCGTGTCGTGCCAGTTTTTCATAAACACACCAATGACATCATAGCCTTGATCTAACAATAAGGCAGCAGCAACAGACGAGTCAACGCCTCCAGAAAGACCTACTACAACACGTGTCATGTAAATGGGTTTATTAGCGTTTAAACAACACCCGCTCGGTAAAGGTTTGACCTGTTTTGGTCTGAATTGTAATGGTATACAATCCGTCAACAGGGTTAACCAAATCGATTTTGCCGTTTACTATGTTAAAATCAACGATTTGCCCTAGCGCATTGATACACGTTACAGCGCCTAAATCTTCATAAAAAGAATTCGACAATTGAATTGTCCCATCTGACGTCGGATTCGGATATAAGTATGTCCGTGGTTTTGTTAGCGTATGAGCACTACTTAAATCTTCAACAAACATGGTAAACTGTCGGATAGTATCATCTTGAGTTGTACTAACGGTACCAAATATTTTAGCGTAAATCTTAATTTGAATTTCTAGCGGGTATTCTCCAATATCACCTTTCGAAGCTGTGCCTTCCATAGTTGCGCAACCTGTTGAATCAGGAATAAACGTACAGTTTTTATTGGAACAGGAGTAGTAAAAACCAGTGGGCATGCCTTCAATTCCATTGACTACAATAGAATCAATCGTAGCCAACACTGGGTTACCATTTAGTACAACGGACGTATCTTTAAAAATACGTACTTGAAGTACTTGCTTGTAAACGGAATCAACGTATGCAGGTTCTATCGTTTTTGGATGAAATCCTACCTCTTTAATATTTTGGTCGGAGATGCAATTTTGACTAAACCCCAATAGGGCAAAAAGCAAAACCGGTATGATAAGAAGAATGCGTCGCATATTTTCACTAAACTTGTATAACACGAATTTAGTTAAAATAGAGTGATGAAGCAATGGTATATTTTGATAGTCGCAGTTTTGTTTAGTGGTATTGCTGAGGCACAATTACGTCCGATAAGCGGGTTTGTTATAAATGAGTCCAAACAACCCATTTCAGATGCCGTAGTGAAGGATTTAGACAGCACAGAGAATATTGCCGTAACGGATTCCTTCGGACGATTTAGTCTCATTACCTCCTCTAAACAGTTAGAAATTAGTCACATATCTTATAAAAAACGCGTATTGATAACTACGGGTTTTGTCAATGGGTCGCGGGTAACGCTTAACGACGCCTATGGTACTATGCTGGATCAAACAGTTATAGGTTCTGATAAGGTAGGTCGAGCGTTGAAAAATCAAATCGTCTCGATTGAAGCCGTCAGCCCGAGTTTAATCGTTGATAAAAATACCGTTACGGCTGATGAAATCGTAAACCAAGTGCCAGGCGTGGTGGTTACAGATGGTCAAATAAACATAAGAAACGGTGCTGGCTGGAGCTACGGTGCAGGTACAAGAGCACTTCTTGTGGTTGATGGAATTCCTCTGATAAGTGGTGATGCTGGTCAAGTACAATGGAATTTTATCACAACCGACAACATACGGAACATGGAAGTGGTGAAAGGGGCGAGTTCTGTGCTCTATGGTTCTTCCGCTTTAAACGGAATGATTAACATACGGTCTTCCTGGCCAGGTCAAAAAGCCCTTACTAAGGTTACGCTATACACAGGGCAATATTCGAATGCTTCAAGAAAAACTTTAAATTGGACTGGTAATAATCAGAATTCTAATGGAGTACGTGTCACAGATTTGAGAAGATCAGGTAAGCACGACTTCGTTACGACATTTGAATATATAGATGATCAGGGCTACAGATTTGGGGATTTTGACGAAAGAGTACATGCCGGCCTAGATTATCGCTACAGGGTAAAGGATAATTTTAATTTTGGTGTTAGAACACACTTATTATCAACGAATAATGGTTCTTTTTTGTTATGGAAAAGTTACGACAGTGCTTATAATGCTTTAGATGACCAAACAACCATAACCAATGGATTAAAATTTCGAGTTGATCCGTTTATGAGTTATAAAACGAAAAAGGGTTGGCAACACAACATAAAAACTAGGTTTTTAAGCATTGACAATCAAGTTGATAATGGAGACACAGCGATAAACCAATCCAACAAAAGCACCATGTTGTATGCTGATTACCAATCTACGTATCCGATAAAGAACGACATTGATATTGTTTATGGAGCCACAGTAATTTCTACGGTCACAAATAGCCCTTTGTTTACCGGAACTCAGAAGGCAAGTAATCAAGCCTTGTATGGACAGTTAAATCACAAATGGAATAAATTAACTTATTCTGTAGGACTGCGATACGAAAATTATAGCCTGAATGATTATTCGGAGTCAAAACCTGTGTTTAGGGCTGGAATGAATTATGGACTGGCTAAAGCCACCTATTTGCGAGCAAGTTATGGTCAAGGATATCGATTTCCAACCATTGGAGAATCATACATAAAGACTACAGTTGGCGCCATTTCGGTGTATCCGAATAGTAACTTAAAATCTGAAACAGGTGATAATATTGAAATTGGGATTAAACAGGGCTTTAAAACCAAGAAAATTAAGGGCTATATGGATGTTGCCCTTTTTCAGATGTCTTACGAAAACATGATGGAATTTACGTTTGGCCAATGGTCTAGCGACGTTTCAGCCGGAAATGGATACGGATTAGGATTTAAATCACTGAATACCGGACCAACGAAAATTACGGGGTTAGACCTGAGTGTGGTTGGTCAGATGAGAGTTCTTAAAGGGAATGTCCGCGTTTTTGGTGGCTACACAAGCTCTTTACCAGTTGCTGAAAATACGGGTTATGTATTTGCTAACGACAGTGTAGGCAATGCGTTGACCTATACATCTACAAGTTCGGATGCAACAAATGGAGTACTTAAGTATCGTAGTTTAAGAACTTTTAAGATGGATGTTTCTTATCGAATAAAGCGCATTAATGTGGGGATATCATGGCGCTACCAAAGTCAAGTTCAAAATATCGACAAGGCCTTTGTTGATCCGTTATTTGCTTTTTTCGTACCTGGTATTCAAACCGGGTTAAACTTAAATCCTAAAGGGTATTGGGTAACAGATTTGCGGATGTCGTATCGCCTAAGTTATCGATTAAAGTTATCTGTGATTGTGAATAATTATGGCAATGTGGAGTACATGGAAAGACCTGCCGACATTGGTGCCCCACGCTTGGTGACCTTCCAACTGAAGTCTTCTATTTAGTAGCGTTCAAATCGTTATCGATTTGTTTTAATCCTTCGTACCACTTGTCTCCAAAACGGCGTTGTAATGCGGTTTTGACAAATTCGTAGACTTTAACTTGTTCGGTATTGCCTTTGTCGCAAGCATCCGAACATAAATACCACTGGTGATAATTAAGCGCCGTATAGGTGTCAAATTCTTTAATTCTAACCGGATATAGGTGACAGCTTATTGGTTTAATAAAATCTACTTTGTTTTTATAGTAGGCATTTTCAATACCACAATTCAATATGCCATTGGCATTTTCTACGACAAAACAACACTTGCCATCATCCATACATGTGGTCACAAGTTCTCCGTCATCATCTTCTTCATAAAAACCGTTGGCCTCTATAAAGTCAATGTGTTCTTGACTCAGTTCTTCGTAAATTGTGTCTTTAATTCTGTCAATTTCAGCGACTTCACTTGTTGACACCGGTGCTCCCTTATCTCCCTCAATACAGCAAGCCCCTTTGCATTTAAGTACGTCACAGGCAAAAAATTCCTTTAAAACGTCATCGCTGATTAGCGTGTCTTCATGAATAATCATGAATTGCTCAAATACGATTCAAACCCAATGTCTTCTATACGATCAGCTTTATCAAGTACGGTGTTTTCCATACGCGATTTATACGCAGTTACTCGGTCGAGAACATTTTTGTCAGATGAACCAATGATTTGAGCGGCCAAAATGCCTGCGTTTTTTGCACCATTGATGGCTACGGTTGCAACAGGAACACCAGGAGGCATTTGTACGATGCTATACAACGAATCAATGCCACTCATTGTGGATGACTTAACCGGTACGCCAATAACTGGAAGTGGCGTTAACGATGCGACCATACCTGGTAAATGTGCTGCTCCACCGGCTCCGGCGATAATCACTTTAAAGCCATTATCAACGGCAGATTCTGAATAGGTGTATAAACGTTTTGGGGTGCGATGCGCACTTACAACGGTAAGTTCGTATGCGATACCCAACTCATCCAAAACTTTAGCAGCTTCAGACATAACAGGGAGATCAGAATCAGATCCCATGATTATACCAACGTGGATTGCCATATTACAAATTCTTGTTTGGGCAAAGCTACCACATTTGAAATAATATCAACGAGGCTGTGTCTTTAGCTTCTTTTTTAAATCGTGTGATTTTTTTACGGCTGCATCTAAATCGGAGTCAAGTACCGTGAAATGACCCATTTTTCTGCCGGGTTTGGTTACGGATTTGTTGTACCAATGCAAATAAGCACCTTTTGTTGCCATTAAATCTTGTAAGCCATCAAGGGTATATGCACCAGTCACGTTCTCTGAGCCAATAATGTTTGTCATTACGGCGGGCGTGATTAAATCAGTTTCACCCAACGGCATATTTAGCATGATACGCATCAATTGCTCGTATTGAGAAGTATAATTGGCTTCGATTGTATGGTGTCCGGAATTGTGTGGTCTTGGCGCAATTTCATTTATTAAAATTTCGCCTTCCTGCGTTAAAAATAACTCAACAGCAAAAATGCCAACACCTTTTAAAGCCTCTATAGCCTTTATGGACAGAGTGTTTGCATCATCCTTAATATCATTAGCAACTGTACTAGGGGCAAATAAATAATCTACCAGGTTTATTTCTGGGTCAAACACCATTTCTACAATCGGAAAACTGCGTATATCACCGGCAGCATTTCTTGCTACAATAACCGACAATTCGGTTACGTCAGGCACGTAATTTTCTAGGACCACTTGGCCGTTAAAAACGGCAGGTACATTACCTTCGGCAATGTCTGATTTCGACATAATCGATACCCCTTTTCCGTCATAACCACCTGTACAACTTTTGACAACAACACGGTTTCCCGGAAATCGATCTAAACCGATTGTTGATGCTTCAGAGGAATCAATAATTACAAAAGGTGATGTGGCAAGATTGTTATCGAGATAAAACTGCTTTTGCAAGCCCTTGTCTTGTATTACTTCTAAGATTGCTCCAGAAGGGATTACGACAGTGCCATTTGATTCTAAAAATTTAAGCGTTTCAACACCTACATGCTCAATTTCGTATGTAATTACATCACTTATGGACGCCAATTCTTTGATTTTTTCAGCGTCCATCAAACTACCCTCAATGAAGGTTGACGCATATTCAAAGCATGGGCAATCTTTGCTCGCTTCCAGAATGTTAAATTCAACATTCCAAGGTTTTGCGCTTTCAATAAGCATTTTGCCTAACTGGCCTCCGCCTATTATTCCGATTTTAGTTGAGAAAGGTTGTGTCATTTTTTATACGGTTTCAAAGGTATGATTAAACAGGAACAAAATCGGATTCGTATTTTACACGATATTTGGAAAAAACACAATCATGAACCGATTTATTACCCTATCACTTATACTTCTCATTTCAATATCTGCATACGCTCAATGTACTGTGGTTCCTTTCAGTTTAGAAAAAAAGGTGAAGATGGCTGACGTTGCAGTGGAAGCTACAATTATAGAAAAAGAGAGTTTTTGGAACGACGCACAAAACTTCATTTATACAACAAATCTGTTGGAGGTTTCTATGGTGTTTAAAGGGCAGAATATCTCACATCAAATAGAATTAATTACAGAAGGTGGGGTTGTTGGATTAACAGCGTTGGTAAGAGAACCATCTTTACAGGTTGAGGTGGGTGAGGTTGGCATATTCTTATTAAAATCTTCTGATTTAAAGTTCAACACAAAATCAGGTCAATTTTTTCAACCTGTGGCAAGTGTTCAATCATTCATTAAGTATGACAAAATCGGACACGTAGCCCACGGATATTTTGAAAAATATGAAAATATTAAAACGCATTTAATTCCATTAATTGAACGTTATAGCCAACAGCAGAAAAAGAGAATTGGGAATGACCCACTAGGGATGGGTTCTATTAAGCCACTAGCCAATCCTGTAATCAGCTCAATAGATAAGGATACGATAACCGCAGGTGCAGGTGAACTATTAACCATTACTGGAAGCAACTTTGGTATAATTAAAGGCAAGGGCTACGTAGAATTTGTTGACCCAAACTACGGAGATGGACGGTTTAAGGAGTTACATTATCCTTCCTCTTTTAAGTCTTGGAGCAATAGCAAAATAGAGGTGTATATGCCGCCAAGAGCTGGATCTGGGAAGATTAGAGTGACAAACAACAGTAGTGAAACGGGTATGTCTTCTGCTTCAATTGTTATACGCTATGCGCATTCAAACTATCTATTTCAAGGGACCTCATCTGTTGATTCGGGATATTTCCAGCCACGTCATATTGACCTAAACGGCAATGGTGGATATCGTTGGACGATGTCGACTAACTTTTCGCCTAAAACAGATGCGGTAAATGCTTTTTATCGCGCAGCTCAAAATTGGAGATGTGGTACCCTCATGAATTGGGATATTAATACATCAACTACTACGTCCGAACTCGCGGTTAAAGACAACATAAATATTGTTAGGTTCACAAAATTTGGCGACAGTAGACTTGGTGTATGCGGTAGTTGGTATGGAGGATGTACGCAAGGAAGCAACGCATTCTTTTATGTTTCAGAGCTTGATATTTCATTTGATTCTACGCGTAATTGGTATTACGGAACCACTAAACCACAAACGAGTCAGTATGATTTCGAAACAGTGGCTACCCACGAGTTAGGACACGGTCATCAGCTTTCACATGTCATAGATGATACCAAAATCATGCACTATAGTTTGACCAATGGCGAGCGCAAAACAACATTGCACAAGGATGATTTAGATGGAGGCATATACGTTCGTGATGAAAGCAAAGCCGGCAAAGTATGTGGCCGAGATTTGTATAAACCTATTGCAGCTAACGATTGTAACATTACCAAACCTAAAGCGGCATTCGACATCAATATAAAAACGCCTTGTCCAGGAACGGATGTAAGGTTTACGGATAAAACGGAAGGTAAGGTTACAAAATATGCATGGGATTTCGGTACAGACGCGTCCACCGGAACGGCTACAGGTTCTGGGCCTTATATCTTAAATTATTCATCATCTGGAGATAAAACGGTTAGGTTGATTGCAACCAACGATTTTGGAAGTGATACGGCGTATTTAACAGTTACTGTTCAACCAGATGCCCCTAGCGCTCCAATAGCGATCACTATCGATACGGCGTGCATTGCAGAAGGCAACCAAACGTATGAAGTAACGGCTGTGAAAGATGCCACCTCATATATCTGGTCACTAGCTTCAGGTGGAGCCATATTTGGTTCTAACAAAGACCGAGCTGTTATAATAGCTTGGAATGCGGCTGGAAATCATGAGTTATCTGTGTCTGCCAAAAACAGCTGCGGAACCAGTGCAGCAACCAAACAAACTGCACCAATATTTGATGATGTAAAAGCTGATTTTTCGGTTAATGATGACGGTATGGACTTTGAATTTGTCAATACAAGTACGGATAACAATGCGCAAAGTTGGTCGTTTGGTGATGGAAACTCATCCACTGAAACGAGTCCGAAGCATACCTATGCGACGAGAAACACCTATACCGTGCGCTTAATTGTTTCGAATACCTGTTCTGTGGATACGATGGAAAAGGAAGTGGAGGCTAAGTTCAACCTAGGCGTTAAGCCATTAAATAGTGCGGACATCTTTATTTCACCGAACCCAGCAACGGAATCGGTTCATATATCTGGTGTATCAAGTGGAAGTATAAGTGTTTACAACACAGCGGGCCAAAAGGTATTACACCACAATAACGTTAATACGTCTACAGTACTGGATCTACAACATCTACCTCGTGGTATTTATACGTACAAAATTGCGACTGAAACTACGTTAGTAAGCGGCAGGCTGGTGCTTAAATAGCATCCAGTTTTTCCTTACGAATGGCAATTAACCAGAGTGCAATACCACATAGGGGAATGGTTAACGTGACTATAAATGTTGTCATAAAAAAATTGGGACTGGTGTTAAAGAAATAAACAACAACCAAGCCCAATACAGTGATAATAATTGCACCGGGTTTTTCATATTTCCAAGCAATAATTACAGGAATAAGCAAGCCTAACCATGGTATTGCATTTGGACTGTTTTTGATAATTCCTTTAATACCACCTCCAAAAGATTCGGAACCAGAAACTATGGCAAAGCCAATGATTAATAGAATGAGCAACGTAAGAAAGACCTTAATAAAAAAGGACAATCGGTTTAATGACTTATGCATAATGTGTTTCTTAGACTACGACTAAGATACAAATCCCACTAGTCTTCCTTTATGATATCAAACACATAGTTCCGATTGTAAGTGCGCACGTACAACTGATTGTTTTTTTCAATAACCATGCTTGGCCCTTTTTTCAAAGGGTGTTTTAAGAGTACTTTCCCCGTAAATCGATTTAGGCCATAAATAAAATCGTCTTCATTCGTAAACCCATATCCGGTAAAAATGTGGTCACCATGAAGTGCAAATGTTCTTGCGTTTGAAATAAGCGGATCACTTCTCCAAATCACTTCCTTTGATTTTAAATCAAAACAGGTGATATAGGCGTTTTTTCTTTCTGATGAGTCTGCATAGGTACGGTGATGGGTGCTAAAGTATAACGTATCATTAATACACTTTACCCGGGCCAACCCTTGGCTAGTAAAGTCGAATCCGTCATATCCATATTTGCGACTAACTGGAGCTTTCTGGTAATAATAAAAATCTAAGGCAGCAATCACCGAATCCATGTCTTTATTCATGATTACCAAATATCGACCACTGTTTCTTTCTCCTTCATAGGCAATGAAATGATATGAGGAGTCTACAAAGTGCTGCGTTATGATACTGCTTTGATACGTTTTTGACATACCACCTGGTACCTGATCGTAATTCGCTGCAGAAGGGTGGTATACTGTCCGGTTTAGGTCTAATCCATTTCGTTTTAACCAAGCGTCAGGTTTATACCCTTCAGATACTTCTGAAAAAACCTGTTTTAACGTAACCGAAGCAACATTTTGTCCAGAATCTAGTGTGTTTCCTGTAAAAGAAGGACGATGTAGGAGAAGTGGTTTTACTTTAGTGTAATTAAAGTCACTTCGATAGTCCCAGGTCTTGTCTCCATATAAAACTACTTGTTCACCACTAGACAGGGTTGTGTACTTTATTTCCTGCCCTAAGGCATTCAATACCGTTATACAAAAAAAGGCGAGAGCCCAAAAACGCATTATCTACTGTAGTTTGGTGCTTCCTTAGTAATGTTTACATCGTGCGGATGGCTTTCTCTCATGCCGCTTCCAGTAATTTTCGTAAAATTCGCCTGCTTTAAAGTGTCAATGTCTTTGGCGCCACAATATCCCATGCCGGCCCGCAAACCACCAACATATTGATAGATTACTTCTTTCAGGTTTCCTTTATAAGGAACCGTTCCTACAATACCTTCAGGTACTAATTTAGCTATTCCTTCTTCAGCGTCTTGGAAATAGCGATCACTACTGCCTTTTTTCATAGCCTCAATACTACCCATACCACGATATGATTTAACTTTTCGGCCTTCGTATATACTTGTTTCTCCTGGAGCTTCTTCCGTCCCTGCAAACAAAGAACCAGCCATGATGCAATCTGCGCCTCCTACGAGTGCTTTAACCAAATCACCACTGTAACGTATACCACCGTCAGCAATGATTGGTACACCATATTTACATGCTACTTCAGCACATTCAATAATGGCCGACAATTGAGGCACTCCTATTCCTGCAATTATTCTAGTTGTACAGATAGATCCCGGACCTACTCCAACTTTAATCGCATCTGCGCCAGCTTCCGCCAAGAATTTGGCAGCATCACCAGTAGCCACGTTACCTACTATTACCTGTAAATCTGGAAAATGCTTTTTGATTTTTTTCAATTCATCTGCAACACCTTTTGAGTGGCCATGTGCCGTATCAAGTGTTATACAATCAACTTCTTCTGCCGATAGTGCTTTCACTCTATCTAGTGTGTCTGCAGTAATGCCAACCGCTGCTCCAACCAATAAACGGCCAAAGGAGTCTTTAGAAGAAGATGGGTGATTTTTCACCTTCTCAATATCTTTGAACGTTATTAATCCAACCAAAACACCATTTGCGTCTACCACCGGTAATTTCTCAATCTTATGTTTTTGCAAAATTCCTTTTGCTTTTGTAAGATCAGTGTCTACGTCAGTTGTAATTAAATTGTGTTGAGTCATTACCTCTGAAATAGGCTTGGTCATAATTTTCTCAAACCTTAAATCTCGATTTGTAATGATTCCTCTTAATATTCCATTCTTGTCAACTACAGGAATACCACCAATGCGGTGCTCCCTCATAAGCGCCAAAGCCTGTTGCAAGGTTGCATCGCCGGTTAATGTAATGGGGTCTTTTATCATACCACTTTCAGAACGCTTAACTTTTTTTACCTCAGCTGCTTGCGCTTCAATGGACATATTTTTATGAATGATGCCAATTCCACCTTCGCGCGCAATGGCGATGGCTAGTTTACTTTCGGTTACGGTATCCATGGCAGCAGAGACTATGGGTACGTTGATAGAAAGTTTTTTGGTTAAACGAGTTTGTGTTGAAACGTCTCGTGGCAACACTTCTGAGTATTTTGGTAAAACCAAGACATCGTCAAAAGTTAAACCGTGATAAGAAATTTTGGAGGATGATAAGTTAGACATGTGCAAATAATTAAATGCGGCTATTATTTGCGGTGCAAATATAAATTATATGTCGTGTCCAACATACATTAATTGGTCAAAATTGCAAATGGCTTATTTTTGCCTTCTTTTCAAAGCATGGCAATCTATCAAACCAGTAAGCAAATTACCAAATTCACAATAAGCGGAATCATCGCTGTTTTTGTTGATTTTGCGATATACTACGGCTTAAGTAACTTACTTGGGAATGCTAATGATATAGTAGCTGGTAGCATGCATTGGAATGACGTTTATAAGGGACTTGGATTTATGTCAGGAACCGTTGTTACCTATAATTTGAATAAGTTTTGGACTTGGCGAACGTCTGATAGAAACAATAAAAGACTGATGAACTTCTTCTTTCTTTACTTGATTTCTTTTGTGATAAACATTTTAATTAATAAGTGGGGGTTACACACATTCAAAGACGACGAGATTGCATTAATATTCACGAGTCATAAGGCCGTATCTACCAGTTTATTGGCGTTTAAAACAGATAAGCTTTTTGCCTTTGTTCTAGCCACTGCCGTCAGTAGCATAGTAAACTTTTTGGGTCAGAAAATTTGGGTATTTAAAGGCGCTCAGCCTATTTCCATGGACGATTCAGAATAGCATCGTTTATTACCGCTTGACGTAAGTCAAATTCACTAGACTGGTCCGACCCTTCATCTAACGATATTCTAACGGTCTTGGATTTCGTGCGTTTTTCGACCTTCTTTTCTTCCTTAATTTCTATGTTAGGAACTTCATAATCAAATGTAGGCCTTGCGGGTTCTCTTTCCTGCTCAACGGGCGTTTCTCCTTGTTGTGCTAAATCACGTAAAATTTCTTCTAGATTTTTTTGACGTGACGGTGGCTTCTGATTTGATTGCGGACGTTTTGGTGCTACCTTTTTATCTTTATTCCCCTTTGCCCTAAGGAAATAGTAAATCGCAAAACCAATAAGAATTAATATTTGCTTGGTATCCATGTAACAAATGTATGGAATTGCAGCCAGACTGCATTTGACTCTTGGCGGATGACGGAAATTATTAGACCTTTGAATCGGTTTTATGGACAGAGATTTTGAAATAGCCCATCGGAAAGAAGTTTTAGTCCTTTTGCTAGGAACAAATATGGGTGACCGGTCACAAAACTTAACCCAAGCCATTCTTGGTTTGAATAAAATATTGGGAGAACCGATTAAGCAATCTACAATATATGAAACGCCGCCATGGGGTTATGAAGACCAAGACGCATTTCTAAATATGGCAGTGATGTATTCTACCAGCATGAAACCAACCATTTTGCTTGATACAATCTTACAATTAGAGGTTGATCTTGGACGAATTAGGCAAGAAAAGTGGGGTCCGCGGTTGATAGACATCGATATCATTTTTTATGGCGACATGATCTACCAGTCCGACTTTTTGGAAATCCCACATCCGTATATGCACGAACGTAAATTTGTTTTAGAACCGCTAAACGAAATTGCCCCTCAATATGAACACCCACTATTGGGGCAAAGTGTTTCGCAGTTATATCAAGCCATAAATGCCAATGAGTGAGGTTTTACCTGTTTATAGCTTCCCATCCTTGTTGTGGTGGCAAACTTTAAAACAAAACGAGAATTGTTTACTGGAAGTTCATGAGAACTGGGTAAAACAAAGTTTTAGAAATCGATTCGAAATTGCCGGACCCAACGGCAGACAAAGTTTGTCTATTCCAACAATCAAAAAATCACGTATTAAGCTTAAAGACGTCCGTATCAGTTATGCGGAAGATTGGGTTAAAAACCATATACGAAGTGTTAAAACGGCGTATAATAGTTCTCCATATTACGCCTATTATGCACATGAATTTGACAACCTTCTAACCTCTAAGCCTACATTTTTAATTGATCTAAATATTAGGGCAATAGAAGTTGGTATAAACAGATTAGAGGTAAACCACAAGATGAACCAAACGAATCAATTTGTAGAATCGGTGGAAATGAATTTGAAAACCATGCATACTCCTAAATACAATCAAGTATTCGAAGAGAAGAATGGATTTATACCAAACCTTAGTTTTATTGACTTACTGTTTAATTGTGGCCCCGAATCGGGAGTCGTTTTGAGTTAATCTTCTTGAACTACACCCATGTTGCTGAATTTTTCAATCCGTTGAGCGATTAGTTCTTCAGTACTCAGTACTTTTAATTCTTTAAGCGTGCGTTTCAATTCATTTTTAACTGTCTTGAACATAGCTTCCTTGTCGCTATGTGCACCGCCCAATGGTTCTTTAATAATCTTATCAATCAAACCATTTTTAAGCATGTCGTTGCCTGTAAGCTTCAAGGCTTCTGCTGCTTTTTCTTTGTATTCCCAGCTGTGCCACAAAATCGTAGAGCAATTTTCGGGAGAAATAACAGAGTACCAAGAATTTTCAAGCATCGCAATTTTATCACCTACACCAATTCCAAGTGCTCCACCCGAGGCACCCTCACCAATTACGACGCATATGATTGGCACCTTTAGCACGGCCATTTCCATAAGGTTTTTGGCTATGGCTTCACCTTGGCCCCGCTCTTCAGCTTCTAAACCAGGAGAAGCGCCAGGAGTGTCTATCAATGTTATTATTGGTCTGTTGAATTTTTCAGCCAACTTCATAAATCGAAGTGCTTTTCTATATCCTTCAGGGTTGGCCATACCGAAGTTACGATACTGCCGCTCTTTTGTGTTACGGCCTTTTTGATGACCGAGAATCATCACTGGGTAGTTGTCGATTGAGGCAAATCCTCCAACAATAGCTTTATCGTCGCCCATGTTTCGATCACCGTGTAACTCAATAAAGTTGTTGGTCATCCCTTTTATATAATCAAGTGTATAGGGCCTATCTGGATGTCGAGACACTTGAACTTTTTGCCAGCCCGTCAAATTTTTATACAGGCTCTTGCGTGTTTGATCTATTTTACCTTGAAGTTGTTCAATGGTATCAGTCATATCTACCTTCCCTTTTTCGTGGGTGGCTTGTGCTTTTTCAAGCTGTTCTACTAACTCTTCAATCGGCTTTTCAAAATCCAATAATATCATAGAATGATTGTTAAAAATTGAGGGTCAAAGTTAGAAATATTTAGTCAGTGAAGTCTTTCTATATAAAAGTGAAAAAAAATTAATTTGTTTTTACTCAAAAATCTATATTTGCACACCAATTTAAAACGGTCTGAGACATTTAGATTTGTTTTAAGCTACGGTCTGGTAGTTCAGTTGGTTAGAATACCTGCCTGTCACGCAGGGGGTCGCGGGTTCGAGTCCCGTCCAGACCGCAAAAAAGCTCTCCAAAAGGGGGGCTTTTTTTGTGCAACCAAACTTAAAGCTATGTTTCATGTATATGTTTTGTATTCTACAAGACTCAATTCGTTTTATAAAGGACATACATCTGATTTAACTGAAAGACTAAAACGTCATAGTGCTGGCAGAGAACAGTACACCAAAAAGGAGACGCCTTGGATTTTGGTATGGTCTGTTCAAAAAACTACAAAGTCGGATGCTTATAAATTTGAACTTAAGTTGAAGAACTTGTCGCGAAAAAGAATGTTGGAGTTTATGCTTAAATATGAAACAGAAGTCGCGGGTTCCGACAATTGCTTTATCATTAAACCCTTGTAAGTCAAATACTTGCAAGGGTTTTTTGTTGGCAGCTAAAACATTACTAGTCTTACTCGCAGTTTTTTAATCTGAACGTGCCGGTTAAAATCATCAATTATTTTTTCGTACCTCTATATTGATTTTCTGGAAATATGCATTATCTCAATCTCGTTTGAAACTTTTTATTTAACGCAGCAACTTTAGCTTTTGTTATTCTCGGTAAGTTTTTTAAGCATGCCGTTGAAGATTATGCCATGAAAAGGGAGCACCAAAAACCAATATAATCTTCCTAATAATCCCAATGGTCTATATGTGGCTGTTTGAACGAGTTCATTTTTCACTATTTTAAACTCTAACCAGGCTTCTCCTGGAAGCTTCATTTCGGCAAATAGGAGTAAACGACCTTCTTTCTTGTCAGCATACAAAACTCTCCAAAAGTCTATAGCATCTCCAGGATTTATCTTTGTATTATTTGTGCGGCCTCTTCGTATTCCAACCCCACCAACAAATTTATCCAAGACTCCACGCAATTTCCAAAGCCAATCCGCGTAATACCATCCTGTCTCACCACCGATACGCCAAATTTTGTTTCGGCACATCTTCGCATCCTCAATGGTGCTTTTTCTCTGATCCACAAAACATCCATAACTTGGGACTTGAACAAAATCGGAAACATTAAAGCTTATGTCGCTGCTTGAATAAGAATCTTTCCAACTAGATATTATCTCATTGCTTTCAATTTTAGTGAATGCTTTTGCTAACGCTTCTCTATACGTGATGGGTTGAATATCGAGAATACCATTAATCGCATTGTCACGACAAACGACTTCAATCTTCATACTATTTACCAGAGAAACGGCAAGTTTGTATGAAGTAGAAGTTACAAAATATAGCCAATACGACGACAACCTTGGGGTCATTACAGGAACCACAAGAATGGTGCGCTTTAAGTTTCTAATAAATGCAAAGCCAAGTAACATGTCTTTATAGGTAAGCACATCTGGACCACCAATGTCAAAGTTTTGGTTGAACGTTTTGGGATTTAATAGGGATTTGGACAAGAACGCGATTACATCAGATACACCAATGGGTTGGCATTTGGTCATTAGCCATTTAGGGGTAATCATCACCGGCAGTTTTTCAACAAGGTCACGAATGATTTCAAAAGACGCACTTCCTGAACCTATAATTATCCCTGCCCTTAGTGTTGTGAGATTATAATGACCTTTCCCTAATTCAGTTTCAACATCTTTTCTTGAACTTAAGTGTTCTGATAGTTCGGTATTGTTTACAATTCCACTGAGATAGATAACCTGCTGTACACTCGTTTTTTCAACAGCATTTCGAAAATTTATAGAAGAGGTTTTTTCGAGTGATTTATATTCACTGGACGATGCCATTGAATGGACGAGATAATAAGCACCATCTATGTCTTCGGGAATACGATTGAGAGACTCTTCGTTCAGTAAGTCGATTTCTATAACGGATATCTTTTGCTTAATGGACACAGGTGGATTAAACCGGTTAGTATCTCGAACACAACACACTACTTCATGACCAGCTTCCACCAATGCTGGTAAAAGCCGTTTCCCAATATATCCCGTTGCCCCGGTTAGTAGTATCTTCATTGCAAACTATTATACCTAAGCATAGTTAACAAGGAGGTTCGTGATTAGTTTTTTTATGAAACGTTCATAATTCATAATGCTGATTATTATTCCTGTTGTTTAGTCTTATTTGTCTTTAGTGGATGTGCTATGAATTAATGTAATTCTCAAATGATGCAAATCTGGTGTTACCAATCTTCCGCATCAACCGCATTGGTCAAAATCGCGGGTTTTACCAAGTTGTGAATCTGGTACATTTGTTCGTGTCCTAGTTTTCGTCCAGCTTTTCCTGCAAACCACAATACAAAAATACCACCCAACACAAATGGAACAGCCCATAGTATATATGCCGTAAGCCCAAGGTTTAAACGTGAAATACCAATAACCAGCAACACCATGGCTACAAACCCCATGAAGAAATACAGGAACATAAACAAGAGCCAAACATTTGGATTTGGGCCATATAGCCCCCGAATAATGGTTTTACCCTCAACAGTTTCAATATTTAACGACAATTGGGGTGACCAAAAATGTTGTTGTCCCTCAGGAATCTTAATGGTAGCGTGATGATGAACTACCCTTCCCACAATGTCTTTGTTTGTGTCCAGCATTTGATTGAGTTGGTTTATTATCGAATCAATGTCATCTGGACTTTGTTTTTTAAATCTTGGACGGATTTCTAAGAATTCTAAAGACATGGTTACGAATATTTATAATTCTTGTCGTATTTCTACTGACGATTGTCACATTAATATTTTATTTCATTTTTGGTGCAACATATTGCACCAGTAAACGTCTAACGTATATAAGAGTTAACTGAAAAAATTTATCGCGAAAACCTAAATAACGGTTGGAGCAATTAATAAGACATGAAATAAGCCTCTACCAGCTACACTTTTATACTTAATTACACACTACAGATCTTGCCACATGCAGCGATGCACTATGGCAGAGTGACACTGATAGGGGCTTTTTCTAAAGCATAAATATTTACATAAAAAAAGCCCGGTATGATTACCGGGCCTTTTTTTATATAATCTTTTAAATCCTACACTTCAACATTGAATGTTGTAGTTACAGTAACTTCATGATCTACTGGGATTATTTCATCGTTTATTGCTTCTAGCTTAAAAGAAAACTTTCCGTCTTTAATATAGTCCGTCAATTCTAAGTCAATACCGCTAATTTCAATAGATTTTTGATCAGGAAGTACTTCAGTTACCATTGCAACTTCAGTTTCTGGTTGTACCTCACCAATAATAAATATTTTAGCAGATTTTAGCCAGTTGAAGTTTCCCGTAGCTGGACTCTCTAAATTGATTGTTAGCGATTTAATTGTTGCCTTCTTAATGAGATCAGAAGAAACACCATTTTTTTCGAGTTCACTTTTAGGGTCAATAGAAGCTGATTCTATGACATAAGTTGTGTCTGGATTTTCTGTAGCGTCAATAGTCATGGCTACAGTGGCAAAGTCCATATTGTAATTAATAAGACTTAAGTCGTCACAAGCAGACATGAACGCTAACAAGCCAATAAGTAGTGCGGAGATTTTGAATTTCATTTCATTTTTTTTACAAAAATTACATTAAATCATGGACTTTGCAAGACATATGCGCACTAATTCAGGCGGTTAGGCTTACTGGTCTGGCACAAAGTCTTCCTTGAAATGAAATTACATCGTGCTGCTTTGAAGCTCGTTTATGCTACCTATACTTGCAAAATTAATTGCTCGGCTAATGAACAAATTGTTATGTATTCTTTCCGTTTTGGTCATTCTTTCGGCATGTAAACAAGAAAAAGAACCCGAAATGGAAATACCCAAGATACCTGTGAAAGAATTTTTTAGAAATCCTGATGTGACAGGTTATTCATTATCACCTGACGGAAAATATTTGGCTTACATGGCTCCTGTAAATCAGCGCCTTAATGTATTTGTTAGGGCCATTGACGATGAAAAGGCCAAACAAATAACAAATGAAACCAAGAGGGATGTAGCAGGATTTATTTGGAAAGGAAATGGCCGGATTTTATACATGAAGGATAATGCTGGAGACGAAAACTATGCATTATTTGGTTTGCAAATCGATAGCGGAACTATTCAGGGGTATACGAATTTCGAAAACGTAGTTACAAACATCATCGACAGGCTGCCTGACGATGACCAACACGTAATTATAGGTATGAACCAGCGTAATCCACAAATCTTTGATGCATATAGATTGAACGTGGAGACCAGTGTGTTGACCATGATTGCCGAAAATCCGGGTAACATTTCGAGTTGGATGACGGACCACAAAGGGAATTTGCGTGTGGCAATTCAAACCGACGGGGTTAATTCTTCGGTTCTTCATCGATTGGATGAGGTTTCGGATTGGGATACGGTAATCACAACGAACTTCAGGGAAGCATTTAACCCCCAATTTTTTGATTTTAACGACTCAACTGTGGTGTATGGAACGTCTAACATTGGAAGAGATAAAGCGGCATTGGTTAAAGTCGATATGACAACAGGAAAGGAGTTAGAAGTCGTATATCAAAATGAAAATAATGACATTTCTGGAGCGGCATATTCGCGTAAGCGAAAAGTACTAACGTCTGTATTTTGGATTGGTGAAAAAGCACAAAGGAGTGGATTTGACCCTACTGTTGATGCCATCTACAAACATTTGGAACAAGAATTACCAGGGGTTGAAATTTACCTAACCTCTCGCAACAAAGCAGAAACGATATACCTCGTTAAAACAGCGAGTGATAAAACACGTGGTAGTTATTACTCCTATTCGGTACAGGATAAAACACTTCAAAAAATTGCGGATGTTTCTCCGTGGTTAAACGAAGGTTTTATGGCAGATATGAAACCTATTTCATATAAATCGCGAGATGGGCTCACTATTCACGGTTATTTAACACTACCCAAAGGACAGTCGCCTAAAGATTTACCCGTTGTGGTAAATCCACATGGGGGACCATGGGCGAGAGACGTTTGGGGTTTTAACCCAGAAGTTCAAATGCTTGCCAATCGAGGCTACGCTGTTTTACAAGTAAATTTCCGTGGGTCTACATCGTACGGTCGGAGCTTTTGGGAGGCATCTTTCAAACAATGGGGTCAAAGTATGCAAAATGACATAAGTGACGGTATTCGATATTTGGTTAAGGAAGGTATTGCAGACCAAAATCGAATAGGGATTTACGGCGGAAGTTATGGCGGTTATGCTACTTTGGCAGGTGTTACTTTAACACCTGATTTATATGCTTGTGCCATAGATTATGTTGGTGTAAGTAACTTATTTACGTTTATGGAAACGATACCTCCATATTGGGTTCAGTACCGTGAAATGCTTTACGAAATGGTTGGTGATCCAGTTGCAGACAAGGAAATGCTGTCGCGGTATTCACCAGCACTTCATGCCGACCAGATCAAAACGCCATTGTTTATTGCCCAAGGGGCAAACGACCCACGAGTTAAACAAGCCGAAAGCGACCAGATGGTGAAAGCCTTGAAAGAAAAAGGTGTTGAAGTTGAGTATATGCTTAAGACCAATGAGGGTCACGGTTTTCGTAATGAAGAAAACAAATTTGAATTCTATTCAGCCATGGAGCAATTTTTAGAAAAGCACCTGCGACCAGACATGCACTCTGACTTGTAGTGTGGACATGTATTCTAGGATTTACTCCTATGAGTTCTGGATATTTGTGTATGAATCGTAAGCAAGCTGTTTATGTATTAATCCTGTTTGCCCATATAGTTTCCTGCAGTTCAACCAAGAAATTAGCGTTACAATCGGGCTGTACGTTGCAATATGATTTGGTGGCGAATCAAAAGTCACTCCGGGTTGATGTTAAACTATTGGAATCAAGCCCAAAATGGAAGTTCGACTATGTAATTCAAGAAGATAACCTAGCGGCACAACTATCCTCCTCGTCTCTCGCGGTAAAAAGTTCCACGGAGTTGTACCATAATTTTAACGGCTCTGACAAAATGCTAAACTCAAGCACCGCGTTGAGATTAAGTGATTCAACCTACCAATCTTTAAAAAATGGAGATAGTGCAGAAATATCGTATCGTATTGGTTTTGTTAAAAATACATATGCGTATAGAGTTGTTGAAAATCAAAAGATTAAGATATTAATCAATGGGAAACAACGACCCTTAAATGTTTTATATATAGAAGACCTTTCTGACAAGAGTTTGGCTTTGTGGGTTTGGGACAACCCATCTACACCATTGATTTTTCGACACAATTTGGGGTACGAAATGGTCATCAATCAGATGTACATTCCTTAGGTTGGCCGAATAAGTTTCAATAAATACGGGAGCTTGTTGTACTGCAATACGGGATAATTTTCTTCGATGCTGCCAAAACTGGCGAAGTACTTTTTAACTCCAGGTAAATCAGAGCCTTCAAAATCAAAAACGTAATCACTCTCGCTGTGCTTGTCCATAATTTTTGCAAGCAATACCGACATGGCATTCGGATGTTTTTTGGAATTGATACTTGTGGCAAATACGTTGATGATGCGGTTGTATTTTTTTAAAAACACACCTGCTGCAACGATATCATCCCCGTCGGTCAAATGATATAAGTCGGCGTTATTTCGTTGAGCAGCTTCAGCGAATAGTTTTGTCGCTACTGCATACCCGGCATCACCGAGTTTAACTTTGCTTTCTAATTGATCTTTATACAAAGAGATTATTTCTTCAACGTTTGATGTTTCGTTTAACTGCAAACCCGACGACCGCTTTAAACGTTTTCGGAGGGAGCTCGAGAAATTCGACATAATGGTGTCGAATGTAGCGTTCAAAGGGAGTATCAAGTTCGTTTTCCATTCGCCGCCTATTACAGTGTTTTTATTATTGAATGCGTAGTGCAGGCGTTTAAATTTGGTAGGAATACAATTAACAAATTCATCAACGTTTATTTGTTCTGTTTGGTGAAAGACACCTAATTGTTGGCTAAAAAGAGGTCGGTAAACCTGTGGTATGCCAAAGATCTTTTTGTTAAACGGCAATGGCATTACCGCGGTGTAATCGTCAGAAATGAGTGCATCCCATTGCCTATTTGTTGTAATATTTAAATACCACGATTCAGCGTAAATTTTAGGATTGGTAGATTTTGAAATGGCCATATCCCAGCGATTTTGATCAATATCTTTATGGGACACATAATTCACGCTCATGGTTGCAAGAATACAACAATTGTGTTTGTTCCATAAAACGGATTGCTTATTTCATCATGCACAACAGATAAAAAAACGACAACTAAACCTATCAGATAATCTCTCTTGTATTTACCTTTTACACTTTGAGGGGTATCAACCACAAAAAGTGGTTACGATGCTTTAGTTACCGTTAGAAACAAATTAGTGTGCGGAAGCAACTAAAGAAATTCTGAATGTACTTTTGGAGTCGATAATCTGAGCATAAATATTTGCTATGAAACATAAAAACGTAATTCTTTCAGTCCTATTGGTATCAATTTTTTCGCTATCTGTTAGTGCTCAACTAGACACGAAACACGTCACAATTTTCAAAAATGGGACAGCATTTATTCAAAAATCTGGAAAGGTGCCCATTGAAGATGGTGCATTTCGCTGGTCGGAAAATTTACCAGAAGCCATTTATGGGACGTTTTGGTTTGCTTCACCAACTGGCACAATACAGTCGGTCAAAAGCAAATCTGATACAGTTGAAAAATCAAGAGCTTGGGCTTCGTTCTTGGACCTTATTCGTTCGAATATTGGCAAATCTGTTGAATTGACGATGACCAATGGTAAAGAGATTTCGGGTGAAATCGTTTCGGCTAATGGATCTGGCTCTTCGGCCATAGTGCTGGTAAAACACCCCACAGGATATGAACTCATTAAAAACCATCTAATCGAACGTGCTTCCATAAAAGGAGACTTAAACCAAATGGTTGTTTATGAAAATGTTCAAACAACTATTTCTGTACACTTCAACGAAAGCAAAGCCAATCAGAACCTAGAGGCGACCTATTTGTCGAAAGGATTTAATTGGACGCCGATGTATCAATTGCTATTGGACGGCGATAATGGTGGAAAATTGTCGCTTAAAGCCTCTATTAAAAACGATGCAGAAAATATAAAGGATGCACATTTAAACCTAGTGGTCGGTAGCCCGAACTTCTTGACAACAACTCAGCTAAGTGACTTAATATCCGAGCAATTCAACGTGTACAACCGCAGTTTTCAGAGTAATAACAATATAACATTTGCGAATTCTATTTCAGGATTTTACGAATCCAATGATAAAAAATCGGCGAATACAAAGGACAATATAAAAGCCGACGGCATTGCCGATTTGTACCTGTTCAAGTTAGATAATTTCTCATTAGAAAAAGGCGAAAGGGCATTTTATCCATTATTTGAAACGAAGGTTAAAGTAGAGCATAAATATGTGTGTAACCTCAATGGGAATGCGGTCGTAAACAATAATAATTATATCAAAAAGTATAATTCATATTCTGATGTTGCTCAGTTTAATCACCAAATAAAAATTTGGAACAACTCTCCAAACCCATTTACATCAGGGACATTAATCGTAAACCAAAATTTAAACGGTGTTAAGCAGGCATTGGCAACGGCCAAGTTGGACTATACAGCAATAGAAAACTGTTCTTATGTGACCATTTCTAATGCTCCCGATATAGAGATTAAAGAAGAAGAGGAAGAGACTTCTAGAACAGGTGCTACCAAGTATTGGAACAAACATAAATACGTTGCCATTAATGTAACAGCCGTAATTACCGTTCATAATTACAAGGCAAAAAAGGCACACCTAGAAATTAACCGATTGATTTATGGATCGTTAAAGAAGTCGGATGTCGCTTGGAAAAAGAAATCATTAGCAAACACATATTACGTAAATGAAGCGAGCACTGTAACTTGGGAAATGGATATTGAGCCAGGTGCTGAAAAAACGATTACGTATAACTATGTTGTTTATGTGAGAGGTTAATTCTGCTTTATAAGAATTAATTTTTCTTCTGGAATGCATTCAGCAATGCGGTAAGCTAAGAATTCATCGCTTATGAAGTTTGGATAAAAATAAATGCGCTGTTGTTCGAAATCAAATATCCAATCGCGGTTTGTTGCAATTTTACCAAATGACAGCTTGCCGTATAACTGCGAATATGGGTCGCTTGTATCAGGTTCAGGACGATTGATTATACCTAATGTGAAGGTATTGTGCTTGGCTGCTGGTTGGTTGTTTTTGTCAATCGTGAGATAGTAATTATTGCCATATGCATAGTTTGTGCTGGTATCTGCGATCAACGCAATTGTATCACCCCAAAATGAACAAGATTGACAGGTGTCTAACATCAACCACTTACCAATAAAATTGTAATTCGGCTGAAGATGCTGCGGGAACTGTTTTTTGTAGTAGTACTTTGTTTCAACAAACAAGGACGGTAAAGTATGTTCGTTGCGCTCGGTCAAAACAAGTTCGTCATAAGTTAACTTTTGGATATACATAAATGAAGCGCGTTTACGATTACGTAAACGGATAAAACTACCTGTTCGGTTGCGTTTAAATTTTACTTCTTCTATTATGCTGTCATTTAGAAACTCAAGGATTGTGCGCGATTTAAAAAAAATATGTCTGTCTGTAAATCTTAGGGTATAGTTAGAATTGAAATTGCTCGAATAACTTTCGACAGAGTCGCGATTTAAATAACCATAACCAACACTCGATTGCACCAAATCCCATGAACCGGTTAACACAGATGAAGTATCGAGCTGTGCGAGCAGATTTGTCGCACTTAGCCATGTAACACAAATTAAAAGACAACATTTCTTCACCATAGTATAACGTGGAGCGTGCAGATTAAGTGTAGGTTTTACATTTTTAAAACTTTATCCGTAGCCACTGTATTGCCAGACGTAACCGTTATGATATATAACACCCGTTCCCAGTTAAAACTTGAGATTGGGTTACTGTTGGTTTGTTTAAAAACTTCTTTGCCAGTAACACCATCGTCAAATGAAATCTCTAAATACACTTCGTCTAAGTCAAAAATGGACCTCGCCATGGCGGGCTGACCGGAGCCACCCAAACTAACAGAATAGTTTCCATTGTGAACTGCAACGGATATCGTTCCGCTTGACCAAAGTATTGTATTGCTGGCGTCTAGGATTTTAAATTCGAAATCAAAATCTCCATCAAACCCTACGTCTGATGTGTCGGTAATAGATCCTTGATAAGGAATGACATTTGGGATTTGAGCATGTAGTGTTGTAGTTAAAATTGAGCGAACAACCAAGTAATCATGCGTTTCATAGTGGATTAATTATGCTTAAATCTATGAAAATTCACTTCTATGTCCATGAAACTATTGTCATATATAATTATTACGATTGTCTTATAATTTGAATTGTTTGTCTAAAACGTTCATAATCAAACCGCCAATTTCAAGGATGCGGTTTTAATCACGATTACATTTGAGTTTCTCAATAGAAGTTGAAAAATAGAATTTTAGCAAAATTGGCCGGTGAAACGGCGATATATGGTATCACGCATACCTTAGGACGACTAATAAATTTCTTATTAGTGCCACTATACATCAAGCTGTTTACTCCGGATGACTATGGAGTGATAAGCACCTATTATGCCGTGGTTGGTTTTGCCATTGTTGTTTTGATGTATGGAATGGAAACCGCGTTCTTTAACTTTTCAAGAGAAGAAAAACCGGAAAAGGTTTTTGCAACTGCGCAGATATCACTTCTTGTTACAACTGGGGTTTTAATGCTGGTGGGATTAACCTGCCAACAAGGAATAGCCAATTTTTTAGAACACCCAAATCAAACGGATTATGTACGAATTTTTGTTTTCATTTTAGCCCTTGATGCGCTTTCAAACCTGCCTTTAGCCTGGCTCCGTTTTAAGAAAATGCCAATTCGTTTTGGCCTTATTCGAATAACAAATATCTTGGTCAATATTGGTTTCAACCTATTCTTTTTGTTGTTGGTGCCATGGCTTGTAAAAAAAGGGTATGACCTTACATTTTTTGACCCAGAATTTGGTGTGGGCTATATATTTCTCTCCAACCTGTTTGCCAGTATGGTCATGTTTGTGATGCTGTTGCCTTATTGGAAGCCAATTTCCGAGGGTTTCGACGGTCATCTCTGGAAGAGAATGTGGAAGTACGGCAGACCCTTAGTAATAATTGGCTTGGCAGGAATAGTCAATGAAATGATAGACCGTATTTTGTTGCTAAAAATGTTACCTAATGAGGTGGCGGATTTTGAGATTGGTGTGTACAGCGCTTTTTACAAATTGAGTATGTTCATGACCATTTTTGTCCAGAGCTTTCGATTTGCTGCCGAACCATTCTTTTTTGAGCAATCAAAGGGGGAAGATCCTAAACTCATATACGCCAAAGTGATGCATTACTTTGTAATTGCTTTATGCCTCATATTTTTGGTAACTCTTGTGTTTCTGAAACAAATTGGACCACTTATTATTACCCGCGAAGTATATTTTAGACATCCAAACGCGATGATGCTTACACCGATTTTACTCTTAGCTAATTTGTTTTTAGGGGTAATGTACAACCTAAATATTTGGTACAAATTGAATGACAAAATGCGAATTGGCATGTGGATTTCGATTGGCGGGGCATTGGGAACGATAGCCTTAAATGTGGCGCTGATACCAGTGATAGGAATCTTGGGTTCAGCCATAGCAACCTTGGTAGTTTACTTCGGTATGGCGGTAGCAAGCTATATGCTTGGGCAAAAACATTATGCGGTTCCATACAACTTAAAAATGATTGCTTTCTATATCATTTTGTGTCAGGCCTTGTATTGGCTTTATGCATTTTTGAATCGAATATTAAGTGATTATGCTTTAGTGTGGTCCGCACTGACATTAATCGCTTTTATTGCAGTGGTTTACATGATAGAACGTCCAACGAAAAACCGTAAGTTTGCCGCTTAAATGAAGGATGCACTTCACATACAAACCTTAAATCTTTCCGATTTAGCATTGCCGAAACATGAAACGGTAAACTCAGCAGGAGTAGATCTTCGCGCAAATGTGGAAGAATCAATTGTACTTCATCCGATGCACCGAAAGTTAATTCCAACTGGGCTAAAAATTGCGCTACCTGAAGGGTATGAAGCACAGGTTAGACCCCGAAGTGGTTTGGCGTATAAACATGGCATTACGGTTTTAAATTCACCCGGCACCATAGACGCTGATTATAGGGGTGAAATTAAGGTGTTGTTGATCAATTTGAGTGAAGAACCGTTTACCATAAGTAGAGGGGATAGAATTGCCCAAATGATTGTAGCATCCTACAAAAAAATAGTATTAGAATTAACCGATAGTTTACAAGAAACCGAACGCGGTTCTGGAGGCTACGGTAGCACAGGAAAAGGTTAAAACATATAAAGATGAATATTATTATTCCGATGGCCGGAATGGGAAAAAGAATGCGGCCACACACATTAACAACACCAAAACCATTGTTGCCTATAGTTGGAAAACCAATAGTACAAAGGTTGGTTGAAGACATTGCACACGTTTGTGATGAAAAAATTGACAACATCGCTTTTGTTGTTGGTCCAAATTTTGGTGAAGAAGTTTTTGCTGACCTGCATGACATAGCCAATTCGTTAGGAGCCGTTGGGCACATTTGTGTTCAAGAAGAGGCATTGGGGACAGCCCACGCGGTGTATTGTGCCGAGAAAGTTTTAGACGGCAACGTCATTGTTGGCTTTGCCGATACTCTATTTAGAGCAGACTTTACAATTGACCCATCTAAAGATGGTGTTATTTGGGTGAAACAAGTGGATGATCCTAGTGCATTTGGTGTAATAAAGATGTCGAAGGATGGAGTGATTCGTGATTTTATTGAAAAGCCCGAAACATTTGTTTCTGACCTTGCTATCATTGGAATTTATTATTTCAAAGACGGAGCACGTTTAAGAAAAGAAATAAAATATTTGCTCGACAATAACATCACAGAAAAGGAAGAATTTCAACTGACCAATGCGCTTGAAAACATGAAAAATGACGGCCTTGAGTTTGTTCCTGGAGAGGTTACCGATTGGATGGATTGCGGAAATAAAAATGCAACTGTAGACACAAACAAAAGAGTGTTGTCCCACTTATCCGACGAGAAGCTAATATCAGACACTTCTAAAACGATTAATGCGACTATCATTGAGCCGTGTTATCTTGGTGAAAACGTTGTTATTGAAGATTCTACTATTGGGCCACATGTTTCAGTTGGAGACAATACGACGATCAAAAACTCCGTTATTTCTAATAGCATCATTCAAACTAATACACAAATTAAGAATGCATCTTTCGATAATTCAATGATTGGTAATTTTGTTGAATATGATGGTAAGTCAAACCAACTTAGCATCAGCGATTATAGCACAGTCAAAAACAATTAATGAAGTATAACCCGCTACGCTTATCCATCTATTTGGTTGCTGCTGTTTTGTTAACAGCATGCGCGGGTAAAAAAAGTTTGCCTAGTGCCAGCAAACTGTCGTATAACGAACGAGCTCAGTTTGACCAGTTATATTTCAAAGCGAGTAAAGAAAAGTTACTGGGTAACTATACAGAGTCTGCCCGTTTGTTTGCAGACGCGCTGAAAATCGACCCGAATAGTCATGCGGCGATGTATCAGATGGGAAACCTAAACATGGCTGTTTCTGGGTTTAACGACGCCGTTTATTGGTCAGAGCAAGCCATGCTTGCAAACCCTGCGTATAATTATTGGTATGCGGGTCAACTTGCGCAAGCGTATAGCAAGGTTGCTGCGTATGAAAAATCGGCCAAAATATTTGAAATTATGGTTGCTGAAGAGCCTGAAAAACCGCTCAATTATTTAGAGGCAGGCAAGCAGTACATCAATGCTCAAGAATTTAAAAAGGCCATTAAGTGGTTGGAAAATTATGTCGGTAAATTCGGCATAGACGAAGAAACTGCTCGCTTGCTTGAGGGGTTGAACTTACAAATTGGAAAGGATAAAGAAGCCATCCAGTGGATGGAAAAATTGGCAGAGTCTGATCAAGAAAGTGTAAGATTTCAGGGCTTACTCGCAGAATCTTTCATTCGCACGGGCCAAATGGATAAAGCCAAAACCTTATACAATGGGATTTTGAAGAAAGACCCTAAAAATGGTTATGCTTATTTCGGCCTGTCAGACATTTACAAACGAAACAAACAACACGACAGCAGCTTCTATTTCTTACAAGAAGGGTTTAACGACATTACTGTTCCTATAGAACTAAAAATTAAAGTTGTCGGTAGCTTTTTCTCGTACCTAAGAACGGATGAGTCAATGCGATTAAAAGCATTAACCTTAACCCAAAAGTTAGTTAAGGTTCATCCAAATGAAGACAAGGCGCATCTCGTAAGAAGCGACGTGTTACACGCTATCGGAGAAAAAACTAAAGCCAGAAGCCATATAATAAAAGCCTCCGAACTAAACCCAGGGGATATTGGTATTTGGAAAAAACTTCTAGGTATTGACGATGAATTAAGCAATGCTACTTATTTGCTTAAAGACTCGAAGAAGGCTTTAGAGTACTATCCAAATCAGCCCTTCCTCTACATTATTAATTCTTTTGCCAACTTTACTGAAGGTAACTATGAAACGGCAATTTCAGTAGCTGAAGAAGGAATGGAAATAGCTTTATTGCGTAACGATCAAACTGACTTATTAGTAACCATAGCGGATGCCTCTTACGAACTTGGGCTCTATGAAAAAAGTTTTGAAACCTACGATGAGGTCCTGGAATTGGACCCCCCTAATGACGGAGCAATGAATAATTATGCATACTACTTAGCCGAGCAAAAAACCAGGTTAGAAGATGCATTAACAATGATTGACAAAGCGTTAGGCGCTAATCCGAACAGGCCAACCTATTTAGATACAAAAGGTTGGGTGCTTTTTCAGTTAGGGCGCTACAACGACGCGATTATCATTTTAGAGAAAGCGTACAACCATTTTAGACGGGATAGTGAAGTTGGTATGCATTATATCAAGTGCCTGGAAAAACTCGGGAGAACCGAAGAGGCTAATAAAATTAGGAATGAAATAAGCCAAGTAAACTAACATATGAAAAGTTTCGTTCTTATAATCTTATCAACTCTACTTGTTACGGTAAGCGGTATTGGCTGCAAATCGAGAAAAGCGAAACTAGACTGTGCTCAAGCGTTAACATCATACCCTAAAGAGGTATTAACAGAGGTGTCTGAGAACCTAGCGTCTTTCGAGTTTTTGTCGATGCGCGCAAAGGCGAATTACACCCAAGGTCAAAATAGCAACAGCTTTGGCATGAACATAAAGATGCAAAAAGATTCCTTTGTTTGGGTATCTATTGTGGCTGTTATTGAACTGGCGAGAGCATATATAACGCCAGACACTTTTGTATTGCTCGATAGATTCAACAAAAAATATTATAAAGGCGCAATTCAAGACCTTGAAAAATTTACCGGCCAAAATTTAAGCCTTTCACAACTTCAAAATTTGCTCATATCCAATCCTATATATGGCATTACCTTGTTCGAAAAAAATAACGACGAACTACGTAAGGACCATTTGAAATATGAAAGTGATGGCATTGTAAACCGGGTAGAACTTTCAGGGTGTTATCGATCTATATCGTCCGAGTTTACCACTACAACGGATTCAAAAAAGGTAGTAGTTGACTACCAAAATTTCTCCAAAGAGAAGGATCTTGGTTATGTTGGAAACCAAATTAACATCAATGCAAACGGCGCAGGGAAGTCATTTAATTTCCTAATGGAATATACCTCCATAAGCACTGCTGAGTTTGACCCAATCGTTTTTATTATTCCGAGTAGGTATGAAAAAGGTAACTAAACTTGTTGCTTTTATAGGTGTTGTATTAACCTTGACCTCTAGCCTAGCCCAAACACGGCAGGAATTTGCTCGAAAATTAAATCAAAACAAAAGGCAACTCATGTTGTCTGAAAAGATGTTAAAGGAGGTTCTTGCGCAGAAGAAAACCACCATAAAAACCGTGGCAATTTATCAATCTCAGATTGAATTGCGCGAAGAAGGGTTACGCCATACACAAGGGAAGTTGGATGCTTTAGACGTTGATATTGAAGATGCTAAGCAAGAAATTATTGGCATCACTACAGAAATTGAACGCATTAAAGTTGCATTCTCTGAAGCCATCGTGTTAAGTTATAAGAGCAATAAAAAGATGAGTAAAATGCATTATGTGTTTATGGCATCTAGCTTTAACGACCTTATACGCCGATTAAATTATTTGCGACGCATTATGGATTTTAGACGTCAGCAATTGGGTTTGATACAAAAGAAAAAGCAAGAAAATTCAGTACGAATCAATGAGTTGTTGGTTTTACAAGATCGTTTAGCCCTGTCACTAAAAGACAAAGAAAAGGAATCGGAGCAGTTGAAAAAGGATAAGTTGGAGTACGCGGCTGTAGTGAATGGGTTAAAATCACAAGAAGCCAAGTTGACTAAAGAAATTGAGCAAAGAAAAAAACGGTCCCGTGAGTTAGAAAAGAGTATTCGAAACGCGATTGCCAGAGCTCCTAAAGCCGAAGCGGTATCGGGGTTTGTGCCAGGAAATCTTCCATGGCCGGTAAACAACGGTTATATCTCAGAACGTTTTGGTTTGCATAAACACACAGATTTTAAAAATGTGTCAACTGTAAATAATGGGATTAATATCATTTGCGAACGTAATTCATCTGTCAGTCCAGTTTTCGAAGGAACAGTGACTGCAATCATTGAAGTGCCAGGCATGCAAACAACCGTGTTGGTTAAGCACGGCGGTTATTACACTGTTTACGCAAATCTTGGAAGTATATCGTGTACGCAAGGCCAGCAAGTGTCTCGAGAGGCTGTTATTGGACGAGTAGGGCTTAACTCAGAACGTATCACGGAACTCCATTTTGAAGTATGGAGGGGTACAAATAAACTCAATCCAGAATCTTGGATCAGACGATGATAAAGGCGCTTTAAGCTTGTGTCACCGCATTGTCTGCTGTTATAAATTCACTTATTTTCGTTTACTTTATCGCATGGTGACGAATCAAATGTCAGTTGCAATCAGTTTTGCAATGTGATATAAACGTTAATAAATAATTGGAAATGAAGGTATTAAGAATTTTTTTAGCTATCGTAATTGTGCAGTTAATTCATACTGACCTAAAGGCGCAGTCGTTACGTATTGTTTACGATTTTATTCAAGACGAGGTGCGTTATTACAAAATTAAACCAGGAGATGCCGTTGGCAAAGAGATAAGTTCTCCGGTAGTGGGTAGAAATAAACTCGTTACGGTTGAGGTCATAAATTTCAACAAATTTGTTTATGCTGCTGACGCAACCTATAAATCAAAAATGGTGGAGAAGCAGTCTGATATGGGTTTTTTGGATATCGTAAGTCCACTGGTTAATCCAATTGGGTCTGGAAGTTTTTTCACTGCACTGGGAGGAACACTGCCTGCTGAGATAGGGCGTGGTGGAGGTCTAATGGGCTCGCGTGGAGCCAGTTCTGCTTATGACGACATCCTTGGTGCATATAAAAAATTGTCAAGTCTTGAAAGTGATATGAAGTCTGTGTCATATGCAATTTCCAAACTCAACAAATTGAAGTATAACCCTTATTTACCTACCGATACTATTGTAAACATGTCGAACACAATTGTGTCGAACATTTTTAATAAATCTGTGATGAACCCAAGCGACTTCTCAGAGGTTATTGTAAAGTTTAACAAAAACTACAGCAGTTCCGTAGCGAATTTAAAAACGGCTACGGTCTCGTTTTTACGTGAATACAATGAATTTGCTAATGGTCGAGAGGGCCACTTTGAAGGCAGGGGGTTAGATCAAGCGGTGCGTAGTTTTAATGCTGAAGTGAATACAATTACAAAGAAATTCAATCCGGAATATATCACTGCTCAAATAGATTATCTAGAAACGATATATACCTCTATTGTTGCTACTCGCTATACCTTTAACTCAAGTCATGCGGCCAAAGATGACGAAATTGACCTGACACTTAAGTTTTACAAGGTACCCACGGATGCTGAGGGAAATCATCAATCGGTGGATCGTAATAAAATGTCTGATTTGGCTCAGATTAAAGAGAAAAATATAACCATAGTGGTGCGTGGGGACGTAAAAGTGTCGTCGAGTATTGGTTTGGCTTTCCCGAAGTATCAATCAACAGACGAATATATTTACCGAGATAGTGCGATAACGACGGTAGGTGGCAGTAAATTTTCACCAAACTTAGGAGCGTACGTAAATGTATATCCGTACACGGGCAGAACATTGCAGCTTGGCGGAACTTTTGGCGTTGGTGTTCCGTTACAAGAAGAACAAAAGAATGTAAATATGTACATGGGATTAACCGCTTTATTTGGTTCAGACAGCCGAGTAGGATTGCACGCAGGTGCAAGTTTGGGGCAGGTTAAGAAATTAGGTTCAGGTTATTCTGTCGGTGATGCGCTGTTACCTGGAGACTTAGCTATTCCTACCAGAAATGTTTGGGAATGGGGGACATTTATAGGCATCAGTTTCAATATCGCAAAAACAGGAAGTTAATGGGGTGGTTTTGGTATATCATATTAGGAGCAATTTCAGGTTGGGTAACGCAAAAACTGCTCAAAAGAGAACCTAAGGGTTTTATTAGAAATTTGTTATTGGGCGCAGCTGGGGGTTTTGTCGGGTCTTGGATCTTCAAATTGCTAAGACTGTCGCCAGAACCAAGTAAACTGGGTTTTGTTATAACTGCCGTGTTTGGTGGTGTAATTGTTGTTTGGGTCGCTGACCGACTACGCGCTTAATTTACCCAGCTTTTTAATTTAAGTTTGCGACAAATCAGCAGTTTGAAGCTATCCGTTGTCATAGTCAATTACAATGTCAAATATTTCCTAGAGCAATGTTTGTTATCGGTACAAAAAGCACTTGTTGGTGTAGATGCCGAAGTATGGGTAGTTGACAACGATTCAATCGACGGTTCGGTTGACATGGTAAAGGATAAATTCCCGGAAGTAAAGTGCATTGCTAATACAAACAATACCGGCTTCTCGGTGGCCAACAACCAGGCCATTGTTAAATCGTCTGGAGAATACGTTCTATTGCTAAATCCAGATACCGTTGTTCAAGAAGACACATTCAAAATTTGCCTTAAATATTTAGATAAACACCAAGACGTTGGCGGTTTAGGTGTAAAGATGATTGATGGGAAGGGTAAATTTTTACCCGAGTCTAAACGAGGATTACCAACACCTGAAGTGGCACTATACAAGATGATCGGCCTCAATAAGTTGTTTCCAAAATCCAAACGATTTGGGAAGTATCATTTGGGTTTTATCGATGAAAATCAAACGGCCGAGATAGATGTTTTGGCTGGAGCCTACATGATGATGCGTAAGAGTGTTTTGGACCAAACAGGGTTGTTGGATGAAACGTTTTTTATGTATGGTGAAGATATAGACTTAAGTTACCGTATTACAAAAGCGGGGTACAAAAACGTCTATTTACCCACCACGTCCATTATTCATTATAAGGGTGAAAGTACCAAGCGGATGTCGGTAAACTATGTATTCATATTTTATCGGGCAATGGTCATTTTCGCCAAGAAACACTATACAGGAAGTTTTGCGAGCTTGTTTGTCTCGCTTATAAATGTTTCCATTTACGTCAGGGCTTTTTTGGCCGTTTTACAAAGATTCGTTTCGAAAGTTTGGTTGTACGTCGTTGATATAGCGCTGGTCATGTCTGGCCTTTTGGCTGTAAAAGGGTATTGGGAAGAACATATTAAAGGCTTTGAAGGTTATTTTTCTCCTGCGTATGCACAAACGCATTTTCCAGCATACACGGTAATATGGTTGTTGATGGTGTTTTGGAGTGGAGGGTATCAAAAGCCCTATTCACTCACTAAAGTCGTTAGAGGGGTATTCGCTGGAACTCTGGTAATCTCAGCCTTGTTTGCCTTTTTGCCAGATCATCTTCAATATAGTAGGGGAATTATACTGGCAGGAACAGCATCCACCGCATTTCTTTTGCTGGTCATTAGATTTATTGCGCACTATGTGCAATACAAAAACCTAAATTTTGGGCAAGCACCCCATTATAAATCAATAATTGTAGGACATAAAGCTGAACGTGTAAGGGTTTTACAATTAATTCAAAAAACGGAATCACCTACTGAGTTTATCGGTTTTGTTACTATTGATGAGGAGGAAGGAGATCAGGTTTTGGGTATTGTAAACCGATTAGAAGATTTGTGCAAGCTATATAAGGTGGATGAAGTAATATTTTGTTCTAAGGATGTAAGTAGCTCAAAAACAATGCACTGGATGAGTAAATTGGCTGCAACTTCAGTGAGCTTTAAGATCGTTCCAGACGATAGCGGGTTTATCATCGGAAGTAATGCCAAAGATATTAGCGGAGAGCTTTATACAGAAGAAATTCGGTTTGCATTGGCGGATAAAAACACCCTACAAAAGAAGCGATTGATTGACGTTGTATTGAGTATAGGGATGATTCCGATTGGGTTGATATTTGGTTGGTTTGGGTCAGGTATTGTGACCTATTATAAGCGGGTGTTTGACACTTTTGTAGGAAAAAAAACCTGGGTCTCATACGACAAATCGGTTGATGTAAGCGATATGCCAGTACTTAAGGATGGCGTTTTTACGGTGTCTCACGACGAAGTTTCGCAAGATGTAAACGATTCTGTAAAAAGGAGGTTGAACTTTTTCTACGCAAAAAACTACCGTATCGTTGATGATTTAGAAATCATCGCACGTAAGTTTTTCTCCTAATTTTTGGAATGCATTAAGGCGTTCATAAAATCACGAATTAACCTAAAAGAACCGTTGTAGGCTTTTTCCTCCAATCTTAAATTCTCTCGTGTGTCGTCAACGTCATGATAGTGATTGTAAGGACCCATTAAATAGAAGAAAAATGCTGGAATGCCTGATTCGGTAAAGAAGTAATGGTCGCTATTGGCTGCTTTGCCACGTTTCTTTGTTTGTGGTAAATATCCTTTGTCATTGTTAATGCGTTCAAGCAAGGCATACGATTCGGGTAATATGGAGCCGTTTACCGCCATGATACCCTCTTGGCCAGAACCCATCAAGTCCATGTTTACAACAAATTTTATATGGCTTGGTTCTACATAATTATCTAAGTCGTTAACAAAGAAATAACTTCCTACTAACCCAGCTTCTTCGGCCGCAAAACCAATGAATACCATCGAATAACGCGGAGGGAATTCTTGATAATATGTAGCAAAATTTAATATCATGGCTATGCCACTTGCATTATCATTAGCACCAGGCATAATGCATTGTTGCCCCATCATACCTAGGTGGTCGTAATGGCCGGTAACGAAAATGAACGAATCCGGAACCTCACTGCCAGGAATGAAACCAATTACATTTTTGGTTTTATACCCTTCTATTAACTGGCTTTGTACTTCTATATCTAGTACATCATTGTCGTGCAGTACGTTTGGTAAAACATGAATTTTTACTATTGAACTTTGGTCTCGACTTACAGACCATGTAAGTTTTGTGTTTGTAACAATTTGGATGTCGTTGGTGTAGTCTTTCATCAACTTATCGAACCGTTTTTTACTCGCCTTGGTATGGGTAATAGTATCTATTAATAGCACATGGTTTGACCAATCAAACTTACATACGCTTTTAAATTTTTTCTTGTTGAGCAAAAGGCTCTTGGTAATTTTAGTTACCACTAAACCGCGCTTTAAAGTGGCTGGGGCATTCGGCGACACGATATAGTGGTGACCTGCTTTTAGCGCAATTCCGTTTTGATTTATGTTTACTGTTTCCGGGAACGTGTTAACATTCAGACTGAAATTATGAAAATACCCAGCTTCGTTTAACGGTCGAAGGCCAATGCGTTCATATTCACTTTTGATAAAATTAGCGGCTTTTCGATCACCTTCATTCACATAACCACGTCCGGCAAAGTAATCACTGCATAAAGTGTCAATAATGGCCTGAGCAAACGCGACATTTTGTGCTTTACACGAAAGGCACATAATAGCGATTATGCACCCAGTTGAAATCAGCTGTTTCATAAATCGAATGTATAAAAAAAGCCGTGAAATAATTCACGGCTTTTTTTACAAATGTTATTCTGTTTATAGTTTGCCTTTTTCGGCACGTTTAAGGTATCTAGCAGCATCTTTATACTTGATTTTCTTAGCTGTTTTTCTTGGTGTTTTTCCATCGTTGTTTTCAGACTTTGGATCTGCTCCATTTTGAATTAAAGCTTCAATCGTACCCATACTCCATTGCGAAACGGCAATATATAACGGTGTTTCTCCCCAACGATTTTTTGCATTTACGTCAGCACCATTTTTTATTAGTTCTTTGGTAATGTCTACAGATCCGCGCTTAGTAGCCCAGTGTAACGGAGAGTTGCGCTGATCATCTTTTAAATTAAGATCATACCCTTGCTTAAGAATGTGCTTCACCGCCGCTAGGTTGTTTTGTTCAATTGCGTGATACAACATGGTATAACCTTGACCCAAGTCTAGTTCGGTTTTCATGCCATTGTCAATCATGTCTTTGAACATTTCAGTTCGGCCATGTTTTAATGCCACAACACCTAATGGATCTTGGCCAGGCGTAGCGTCTCTTAAGAAACTTGCCGTGTCGTTGCTGTATGCCCAAGTGTATATTTTCCACTTGTTGTATCGCGATGTATTGTTATTACGTAATGCATACTCTAGGTTATTGTACACTGCTAGTGCTTTGATTCTCAACGGAATGGTTGTGATTCTATGCACTTCGGTACTCACAGTACTTACTGCGTACCCTAAAACATCCCAGTAAGAATCTGCATCACTATTGTCGTATTTTACCTCTTTTACACAATTACACGTTGAGTCAACATAAAACCCTTTTAGTCCTCTGTCTACTCGTCCACGTACAAGAATTCCCTCAATCATATTCAAACCCGCTGTGTTGTAAACAGGTCCACCAGAGTTTCCTCCAAATGCATCAAGGTTAGTTCCAAACCAGGTGCCGGCAGAGTTAATAGTCACTTTTGCACCATCAGATAACTTAAGAGGCAATCCAGCAGGAGCTCCGATCATGGCAAGGTTGTCGCCTTTCGCTACTTTTGCCCCCGTTCGAAAACGGAATGGGTCTCTGTCTGTTTCCCGATCAAGCATCACAATTGCGTAGTCAATTTTGTTTTTGTAGTCAAGGATGCTGACTAAAACCTTTTTTACCCCGTATTGCTTTGAAGTTGGGATTGTAGTCACATAGTATGCAGAACCGTCTTGGTATTTTTTCGTCATACTTAAATCGTTGGTGTAGTCTAACACCCAATTCATGGTGTTGTACTTAAGCTGATTTTGTTTGTCGCGATTGGCTTTATGGAATAACAATTCACCATCATTTATTTCGTGCTGATCGCTAGAAATACAGTGTCCTGCGGTTACCATAATGTTTGGTGCAATTAAAAATCCGCTACAACCGCCTAAAGTAGGTTGACTACGGAATCTTAGATTGGGATCTACCTTATCCGTTTTAAAGGCCATTTTTAACTTTTCTTCTAATGTCCAACTGTAGGCTAAAGAGCCTTTAAAGTCCGACTTGTTCATACGGGTCATAACCGCATTGGTGTACCCTAAATAGTCATAGGTCTTTGCTTCTTTTCGGCTATCATATCCATAAATGTCACGTGTTGTCGACGTGTCACTTGGATCATAGCCAAATGGATTTTGTGCTAAGGCTCCCATTGGGAGTGTAGCAAGGCATCCAATAACCATCATTTTTAAATACTTCATAATCCTTTATTTTTAGTTTAAAATATGCCAAAGTCTGGACTATCGGCACTGTTATTATGTTCTTCAATAAGTCTATCCTTCAAATTGGATAGTATGTTTATTTCTTGAGCAGACGTGGTTGCTGTTGTGTCTTGTATTGCATAGTCTGCATCATAATCAGAACCCTCTGTCTGATTGTATAAATCAAATACCACTGTAGAACCATTGCCCTCAGCCAGTGGAACTTGTATATAATCCATTTTTGATGAATACCATTTGATCTTTGTGAACCATGCTTCGTAATCCATGCTATCATTCAGATTCTCAAAACTACGGGTTATGGCCAAAGTTAGTATTCCATTTCCGTTAAGCTCTCTTGCTGTACCCATAATGTGGTTAGCAGAAACATGAAACAAATTGGCGTGACCTGCACTGGGCATCGAGAAAGGAAGATCATCAATGATTCCAGTTTCATACAAACCGATTTTTTCAAAATCATGGGTTTCTCTGTTCGCTTCAAGCGGCAAACTACCACCCCTTTCGTATGGGAAGACTGCAGCGCTACCTGACCAACCGAAACCGGCATCTACCATTAGTAGAAACTGACCATCAATACCAAGTTTTATTCTAAAACGATTCACAATCTCACTTAACTCATCATCTAATAAGTGATTCTCATTATTGTACAAGGCGTCATAATATTTCGGCGCATTATATAAGACTAATGATTCATCATATCCATCAGATTCGTCACCGTTATAATCAACGATTAATTGTCCATGACCGGCAAAGTATAAAAGAACGATGTCTCCTTTCGAACAGCTGTCATATATGGCATTAATATGGGACAAAATATTTTGTTTAGTTGCCTGATTGTTAACCAGTTTGGATACATTATTAAAACCTATTGTTTTAACTTTTTCCAACATTGAATTTGCGTCATTATCACCATGTGTTTCATACCATTCGGTATCGGGTCCATAGTCTCCTAAGCCAATTATTAAACCCCGTTTTTCGATCGCGTTGGCATTTAAAAGGCCTAAAAAGATAGTCAACGTAGTTAGATAATACTTCGCATTTTTTACAGATATGTCAATTATACTTTTCATTTAAATAATTTATATATCTATATGTTTTTCAACCGCTTAGGTAAATGAATTATTGTCATAATAGTGTTACTATCGAATTTCAAATCCAACATCCGTTGTAGACGATTCCATAGAAGAGCTTCTTACTTTATTTGTCACACCACCACGCGTGGATGACTTATACCCGTCTGCAAAAAGGTTTTCAAGTTGAGAAGTGTAGCTTCTTGTTCTTGGTTTTTGGGTTAAAATGGGAGTAAAATCTATTGGTTCTTTACTGGCAAATAGTTTGAAAACCTCAAGGCCCACCGGAGGGTAAAATCGTACAAAACTCCCTGGGGCTATAAAGCTTTGACCAGCTTTTATCTTAAAATCTTCTGGACTTTGTTTCATGTCCTTGTCTTCAGCGGGCAATATGCCATTGATTCCGCCATCTGGTTGTATATCAATAATGCTGTAGTACGCGTCGTTTTCACCAATGTTGGTTACCTTGATGATAATGCCAATGGGCACATCACTGTTAAATACAGGTACACCGTCAACCGAAATATCTCCAATCGTTAACGTATCTGTAATTTTCGCTGACCCGTCAGGTAATTCTACAAAACGTACTGGAATAAACTCAAAAATGACCTTATACTTGGGATCTGACAGTTCTAAATTTTTCATGTATGCCCCACGAGCAAAAGCTTTAAGGGTATCTAGTACCATTTTATAATTGTTGCTGGAAGACAAGTTTTCAGCATGAACTTTATTATTTGTTGCACGGATGATATCAATCGTACCACGACCACCATCTTCAATTACAAAGTCATATGCTTCTTTCACCACACTTATGAGGTTCGAAGCAGATAAAGCGGCCGTTACTTTGTCTCTGGTTTGTTTGTCACGGATATCGACATTGACACAAATGGTTAAATCACCGAAGCTTTTTTCGGTTACAAAAAACCAATAATCGTCCATGTCTAATTCAAGATCCTGGTCAAATTCAATTTTACACCACGTACCTTCTGCAATAATGCATTTTCCTTTTGCGAGGGCCGGTTTCCCTTTTGGTGAGGTAGTTCCTATGGCGTGAGCTTCTACCACGGCATTTTTAAAAATCCCGTTCAATTTACCTCCATATAAAAAAGCGGTATTGTCGCGTACTTTGTATGCCTTATAAAAAGGTGATTGCTCAATCACTCTGCCAGCAAACAATACCCGATCAATATTGCCTTCAATGACTGGCCTTTGGTCAGGCGCCAATACAGACATTTCCTTTATTATTTGAGCGAAAAAACCACGATAGGTCATCAATGAGTTTAGCTTGTCAATACTTCTACTAATTGCTGTAGATAGCGACCCAGCGCCTTTATACTCGTAATTAACTTGAGAAGCTTGTGCACCTGATATAACAACTAATGGTGCCAAGGCACTCATGTCAATATTCTCATAGTTGCTAGATTGAAATACGCCAACATCACCTGTCCCTTTTGTAGGTGTATAATTTGGTCTTTTCATAGCGGGTAACCCACCTCTACTTTTTTCTATTCCTCGAGACACTGTACCGCTATGACATGCGTCGGCAAACATGATAACATCACCTGTGCTGCCTACTTTCAAACGAATGGCCATTAAAAGACTTTCGATTTCATCGTCACGCAAATGCTGCGAAAAATCATATCCATCTTTGTATGCAGCTGGTGCGCCGTAAGGCACAATAGCTTCGTCAAAACCGTCTATTTCATCCTTATTGTCGTCTTCAATTTGTTGTCCATGACTGGAGAAATGAAGGACTACGATATCTCCTTTTTGGCATGCTTTTGTCAACGCTTTGATTGCGTTTACAATTCCCTTTTTTGTCGCAGCTTTTTCTTTTATCACGCTGATATTGTCTGATTTAAAACCTTGTTTTTGTAAGGCAGACCGAATTAAAGGAATATCATTTACTGAGCTAATGTCACGCCAATCAGGCGATTGACCAGATTCAGGATAGTCGCCAATGGCTACAATTAAACCGCGCTTGGTCTGCGCTTGGCCAATCATTGACATGTGAAGAAGTAGAATGACTAGAAATGCCAGTAGGCCGCATTTGTTTCGAAGGTGCATTACGTTTTTCATAACAATTGTCTTTACTTACATATGAAAGCGACTAATGTAGTAAACGGTTTTATGTAAGGTTACTGTCAAAGTAAATTAAACTAACCTACAAATGCAATAGGGCAGATGCCTTATATGTCTAGTACAAGTGCATGATTACAAAGTAATTCTGCCGTTTATATATCCTATTTTGAAATATGCGATAACAGTTGCCTCGATTACCGTATAAGTCGAATGGGAGACTTAATATTGTATTCATAAAGGGTTAAAATTCATTCTAAGACGTGCTTAAAGCTTCTGACATAGATAAAATTAGAGAGATAATGCGGAACCAATTGAAAAAATTGGAAGTCGACATTAAGGAGTATACGGAATTGACAAAACCAATCTCTCCTGAAAACGCAATTGGCCGAATAAGTAGAATGGATGCCATCAATAATAAATCCGTTAATGAGGCCGCGTTAAGAAATTCTAAAAACAAGCAGCAACGTCTAAAACGTGCGCTAGCTGAAGTGGATTCTTCATCTTTTGGTTTGTGCCGTCAATGCGGTAGTGAAATCGAGTTAGAAAAGTTACTGGTGATGCCTGATAGTGTTAGGTGCGTCACCTGTATTAAAAGTGCGCGGTAGGTGAATAAGAATATAAGTCTACTAGAAGAATATCTGCCATCTGGTGTGGCTGAAGACGTTTGGAGCAGAGTAGAGAAGGACAATGTCCGGTTTAGGATTGCCAAACCACGTAAAACAAAATTAGGCGATTATAGACCTCCATACGGTAAACACGGTCATAGAATTTCGGTCAATGCAGACTTAAACCCCTATTCGTTTTTAATTACGGTATTGCATGAGTTTGCACACCTTGAAACCTGGAAAAAGTTTAAACGCACAACTAAACCACATGGCAATGAATGGAAGATGGCTTTTCAGGAGATTTTACAACCGTATGTACAACGATCAATTTTTCCTCTTGAGGTAACGGAGGCTTTAAACCAATATTTGGTTAATCCTTCAGCCAGCAGTTGCGTTGATATTTCATTGATGCGCGCCCTTGGTGCCTACGACAAAATCCCACAAGTGTTTGTAGAAAACCTAGATGCTGGGGCACATTTTAAATTAGCCAACGGATTGGTGTTTATACGTGGCGAAAAACTCCGAAAACGATACCGATGTAAGTGCATTACGAACGAAAAATGGTACTTCGTTTCAGCTACTGCTAATGCAATCCCGATTCCTGTTCAGCAACGGCTGTTTTGATAAACCAGTAAACAGGCTTTCTTTTGCAAAAAATCACGATATGAAACACATTCTTTTTATACCTTTCTTATTTGTTGCTTTGGTTTCCTTTGGCCAGACACCTAATCTTCCAGACGGATTTGAAGTGCTTCAGATGTGTAACAATACATCTGTGAAAAGTCAAGATAGAACCGGAACGTGTTGGAGCTTCTCCACAAGTTCGTTCTTAGAATCAGAAGTTCTTAAGCAAACGGGTCAAGTAATAGACTTATCTGAAATGTATACGGTAAGGATGATATATCTTGAAAAAGCGGATAAGTACATTCGTTATCAAGGAATTTCAAATTTTAGTCAAGGAAGTTTGGGGCACGACGTCATTCGGGCTTACGAAAAATACGGTATGATGCCAGAGGCTGCATACTCAGGGAAGAATGGGGCTAAAATACACAACCATGGTGTTCTTGTAAAAGAGCTAAAAGGCTACTTAGATAGTATGCTGAAAAATCGACCTGTTGAAGCGCATTGGAAAGAGGGATTCACAAACATTCTTGATGAACATTTAGGTGCTATTAAACCTGTATTTGAGTACAAAGGGATGTCATATAACCCACAGTCGTTTGCACAGCAGGTGTTGCAATTGAAAATGGGTAAATATTATGGCTTTACTTCGTTCACACATCACAAATTCTACGACAAATTTATTGTTGAGGTGCCAGACAACTTTAGTAATGGCAAGTACAACAATGTGCCGCTTAATGAACTTATGTCTGTTATGGACGAAGCACTTGAAGAAGGGTATACCATCGAATGGGATGGTGATGTGAGTGAAAAGGGATTTATGCGAAGAGGAGGGTATGCCTTTAATACCAATGACACCAACATCTTAAAACAAGCGCCAAACGTTACAGCTGAGGAGCCGACCAATCAATCTTTACGACAGGTAGGTTTTGACAATCTGACGACAACAGACGATCATTTAATGCACGTTGTGGGCAAGGCAAAATACTCAGATGGGAAAATATTTTACATCGTCAAAAATTCATGGAGCACCAAAGCCGGCTTTGATGGTTACTACCTTATGAGTGAGGCCTATATGAAAATGAAAACGGTTTCAATTATTGTAAACAAAAAGGCAGTAAAAAAGAAGCTGTTAAAGAAACTAGACGACTAGTAAAAAGTACATCGCTTGCGATATAGTTGAGGACGAATAATCCGCAATCCCTCTATTTTGTTACATTTGTAACACTAAAGCAGAAAAATATGTTAAAAGAATTCAAGAATTTTATCATGACTGGAAACGTAATTGAATTTGCGGTTGCAGTTATTATGGCGGGTGCTTTAGGAGCAGTTATTAACGGATTTGTATCTGATATTGCCATGCCTTTTGTTGGACATTTTGCAGGCGGAATGGACTTCGCAAGTTTAAAAATTGTCTTAGACCCAGCAGTACCAGCATCTGAAGGTGTTGACGCCGTAGCGGAAAATGCCGTTTTATATGGTAAGTGGATTAATACCATCATTAGCTTGATTATTGTGGGATTTGTAATGTTTATGCTTATCAGAACATATAACAAAACGAAAAAGCCAGTTGAAGCGCCAGCTCCATCAGGACCATCAGACAACGATTTGTTAACTGAAATCCGAGATCTTTTGAAGAAATAAGTAAAAACTAAAATTACTAATGATTAGGCCCTAGCGAAAGCTGGGGCTTTTTTATTTCCCGCCCTTTAGAAACTAACTTCTATTATTGCGGTTGCACAGCATATGAAAAATAAGTCGGCATTAGGCGTAATTTTTTTAACCACTTTTTTAGACCTATTAGGGTTTGGGTTAATTATTCCCATACTCCCAACTTTTGCTGAAGATTTGGGTGCGAGTGAGATGCAGATTGGGTTTATCGCAGCAATTTATGCCCTGATGAATTTTTCATTTTCTCCTTTCTGGGGAAGAATGAGTGACAGACATGGAAGAAGACCAATCATACTAATCAGTATATTGGTAACAGCCACTGCGTATTTAATCTTCTCACAAACTGAAACTATACTAATTCTAGTGCTGTCACGTATTTTTTCGGGCATTGGGTCAGCGAATATTGGTGCTGCTCAAGCCTATATTGGAGACATATCTGAGCCCAAAGACAGAGCTAAAAGTATGGGAATATTGGGTGCGGCTTTTGGTTTAGGTTTCGTGTTTGGCCCTCCGATAGGTGGATTCTTAAAAGCGGACTTCGGTATTGAAATATTGGGATTTGTAGTAGCAGGTCTTTCGTTTATGAACTTTATTGTGGCGTATTTTTTCTTGCCTGAATCTCTCAAAGAGAAAAACAAAAATGCGAAACGAACGAATATTATTACAGGTATTGTTACCCAGCTGAAAAAGCCTGAAATCAGTAAATTATTTTTTATCAACTTGCTGTTTATTTCGGCATTCTCGATGATGCAAGTTACGGCAGTGTTGCTATGGAGCGACCATAGTTTTTTTGATGACAAACAGATCGGTTTTGTTTTCATGTTTATCGGTATAAGTAGTGCATTGGTTCAAGGCTTACTTGTTGGGCCTATTGCAAAACGTTTTGGAGAAAAGCAAATGCTCACCATAGGAATGACATTGTTGGCCATAGGGCTTTTTGCTATGCCGTTTTTTCAAGCAGAGTTATTCATTCCTTGGGAACTCATTGCCATTGGGTTAATCGCATTAGCCAATGGATTTATAAATCCAGCGTTGATGTCGCTTATAACTAAAATGAGTAAACCAAACGAGCTAGGGCAATTAACGGGTCTATATCAATCTTTTGGTTCGATAGGCCGTGTTTTAGGGCCAGCAGTTGGCGGGGCAATTTATGGCATCAGCTATTACCTGCCCTATATTGTTGGGCCAATATTATTGCTGGTTGGTTTGTTTATTTCGAAACGAGTCAACATGCCAACGACCAGCAATGCCATATCGAAAGAGGTAGACTGAGCCGTCTCGGTTATAGTTTTTTCAAAAAATCTGGATCTTCTTCTAATCTGTTGCCTATCACAACAACATCTGCACCAGCGTTCCACGCAGCATGGATTCCTTCGGTCGTTCGTATTCCACCACCTCCTACGATAGGTTGATTGGTGTTTGATCGAACTGCCTCAATCATTGCGGTTGGTATTGGATTTTTGGCACCACTTCCTGCGTCCATATAAATGATTTGTAGACCCAATTGCTCACCAGCAAGGGCAGTCATGGCTGCTAAACCAGGTTTGTTATGTGGTATTGGCGTTGTACCCGAAATATAGGAGACCGTTGTAGGTGCTCCTCCATCAATAAGTACATAACCTGTTGGGAGAATTTCGAGATTGGATTGTTTTAGCCGTAATGCGGATTCTACGTGCTTGCCAATCAACAATTCTGGGTTTCTACCAGAAATGAGTGAGAGAAGTAGAATGGCATCTGCTTCTGAAGAAATTTGATCTGGGCTGCCCGGGAAAATCACACAAGGAATATCACATAATGACTTAACCGTCTTAATTGCATCATGAATGTTACCTGAGGTAAGAACGCTTCCACCAATAAAAAGTAAATCGATTTTAGCAATATTGCCTGGTTGCAATACGTTTTGAAGATGTTCGGGGTTTGCTTTATCAGGATCAATAAGAACAGCTAGTAGTTTTTTACCAGTTCTTTTACTGCCATTAATGAAAGCTGCAATTTTTTCACCCATCTCGGCTACAAAGAAAGTAAAATAATTCCCAACCTGAGGTCGGTTATTCTTTTGAATCGCGGAAGCTCAAGTTTGCAAGTGGGGTATTTTTAAATCTTTATTGCAAGAGTGAAAATAACTAGTGAAAATATTTATCAAAACCAATGTGTCCAAAAATATTATTGGTCCAAAACGGGCGCATTTTATTGGCTCTCAGTTCTTTAGGTTTTATACATGAAATATGCACAAAATGTTGAGTATTTGTTATCAACACACACACGTCAGAATAACCGTACAATTTTTTTTATGTGTGGAAAAGTGTAATCAAAAAGTCATGTTTTGTGAAGGTACTTTTGAGCAAAAACCACTAAACATTTTTTCGAATTAGTGGAGAGAGTATATCCCATTTGATTAATAAAGTAATGCGTAACGTATGAGCCAAAAGAAGACAAATTTAAACAGTAGTACAGGTCTAAAGTTCGACCGGTATTTTACAAAAAACGGCACTGCAGCCAACGAACTATTCGATTACGAAATTAGAAGTTCAGTTATTCAAAATCCAGGTGGAGACACTGTTTTTAGAATGGATAATGTTGAAGTTCCGAAGGCATGGTCGCAAGTTGCTACAGATATTTTAGCTCAGAAATACTTTAGGAAAGCGGGTGTCCCTCAAGAAGACGGAAGTCTTGGTGCTGAAAACTCAATTAAACAAGTATCACACCGATTGGCTGACTGTTGGAGAACATGGGGCGAACGCCATAATTATTTCGCTTCAGAGGCAGATGCGCAGGTTTTTTACGATGAATTGGTTTACAGTATAACGGCTCAACATGCTGCACCAAATTCACCACAGTGGTTCAATACTGGTTTGCATAATACCTACGACATTACTGGTAAACCACAAGGACATTACTTCTGTGACCCAGAAACGGGTAAACTAAAAAAATCGACATCAGCATATGAGCGCCCTCAGCCGCATGCATGTTTTATTTTGTCTGTTAAAGATGATTTAGTAAATGATGGAGGTATCATGGACCTTTGGGTACGTGAGGCAAGAATATTTAAATATGGATCAGGTGTTGGAACAAACTTCTCAGCAATTCGAGGAGCAGGAGAAAAATTAAGCGGAGGCGGAACGTCGAGCGGCTTAATGTCTTTCTTGAAAATTGGAGATCGAGCAGCTGGTGCTATTAAATCAGGGGGTACAACACGACGCGCAGCTAAAATGGTGACGTTGGATTTGGATCACCCAGAAATCATGTCTTTCATTAACTGGAAGAAAGAGGAAGAAAAGAAAGTAGCCGCATTAATTGATGGTGGTTATTCTTCGCATTACGAAGGCGATGCATACCAAACGGTTTCGGGTCAGAACTCAAACAACTCAGTACGTATTCCTAATAAGTTTTTTGAAGCATTAAAGAACAATGAAAATTGGGATTTGATTGCACGTAGCAATGGAGAAGTGATGGATAGCATTCCTGCTGAAAAAATCTGGGATGATATTTCATTTGCAGCTTGGGCTTGTGCAGATCCAGGTGTACAATACGACACCACAATCAATGAGTGGCACACATGTCCTCAAGGTGGTCCAATTAACGCATCAAACCCATGTTCGGAATATATGTTCTTGGACAATACAGCGTGTAACCTAGCCTCATTAAACTTAAGACACTTCTTTAATGAATCATCATTAGAGTTTGATGTGGAAGGTATCAAATATGCTTCACGTCTTTGGACAACGGTTCTTGAAATATCGGTATTAATGGCACAGTTCCCTTCTAAGGAGGTAGCTGAGTTGTCTTATGCATATAGAACACTTGGTTTAGGATATGCCAACCTTGGGTCTGTTTTAATGTTAAGCGGCATTCCTTATGATAGTGAAAAAGCAACTGCAATTTGTGGTGCTATTACTGCGATCTTAACAGGTACGGCTTACGCAACATCAGCAGAAATGGCCGAACACCTTGGACCATTTAAAGAATACGAGAAAAACAAAGAAGACATGTTACGTGTAATGCGTAACCATAGATATGCTGCATACAATGCATCAGATTACGAAGGTTTAAGTGTACAACCAGTAGGTATTGACCCTAAACATTGCCCAGATTACTTATTGACTGCTGCATGCGATCAATGGGATATGGCAGTTATGAAGGGTGAGAAGTTTGGATACAGAAACGCACAAACAACGGTAATCGCTCCAACAGGAACAATCGGTCTTGTTATGGATTGTGATACCACAGGAATAGAACCAGATTTTGCTTTGGTAAAATTCAAGAAGTTAAGTGGTGGTGGTTACTTTAAAATAGTAAATCAGTCTGTTCCAGGAGCACTTAAAAACCTTGGATATACTGAATCTCAAATTGAAGGCATTGTAAATTATGCTAAAGGTCATGCAACACTAAAAGGAGCACCAGGGGTTAACCATAAGTCTTTAACAGAGAAAGGTTTCAAGAAAGCAGACCTTACGGCTATTGAAGCTGGTTTGGCAAGTGCTTTCGAAATTAGCTTTGTATTTAATCATTGGACACTGGGTGAAGAAACCATGGAACGACTTGGTTTTGATAAAGAAACATATGAAGGGGCGGATTTCGACTTGCTAACTGCATTAGGATATGCACAAGAAGACATCAATCAGGCAAACGATTATGTATGTGGAACAATGACAGTTGAAGGCGCTCCAAATCTTAAGGACGAAGACCTTGCTGTATTTGATTGCGCAAACAGATGTGGAAATATCGGTGAGCGCTTTATCCATGCACACGGACACATTCGTATGATGGGTGCTGCTCAACCATTTATTTCAGGAGCAATCTCAAAAACAATTAACCTGCCTAACGAAGCGAGTCAGTCTGATATCAAATCATGTTACCAGTTAAGCTGGGAATTAGGGCTTAAAGCAAACGCATTGTACAGAGATGGTTGTAAACTATCTCAACCGTTAAGTAACAAGTCAGACACCAAGAAAGAAGAAAAAGTTAAGGATAAGATTGAAGAAGTGTTGGCAGAAAAAGCGGAGCTTACACTAGACGAAATTACGCCTGACATGGTATTGGATGCTGCTCGTCGCATAATTGATGAGAGTAACGATACGATCTTCCAAATGCAACTTTCGAATATTGTAGAACGTAAGAAACTTCCAAGCAAACGAAGCGGATTTACGCAAAAAGCTAAGGTTGGCGGACAAACGTTATTCATCAGAACTGGCGAGTATAGTGACGGACGTTTAGGAGAAATATTTGTGGACATGCACAAAGAAGGAGCAACCTTTAGATCTCTAATGAACTGCTTCTCAATTGCTGTATCTATTGGTCTTCAATATGGGGTACCATTAAGAGAATTTGTAGATAAATTCACCTTTACGAAATTTGAGCCTGCAGGGTATGTTGAAGGACACGACAACATTAAAAACGCCACATCAATCATCGATTTCATCTTTAGATTGTTAGGCTTCGAATATTTAAATCGAAATGACTTGGTACAAGTTCCACCAGTATCTGATACGGGTGATAATAATGTACAAAGTGCAACACAGTCGTCTACAATTGCAGTTACAAAAACAAAATCTGTTGTAACATCTGTTTCTGTAGAAGCAAAAGCAGCATCAAGTAACTCAGCGTCTGACATGCATTTACAATCAATGCAAAGTGATGCACCAGCATGTAACGAATGCGGTCATTTAACAGTTAGAAGCGGTACATGTTACAAGTGCTTGAACTGTGGTAACTCTTTGGGTTGCAGTTAAAGAATTATTTCAGAGATAATCTGATTTAGGTACGCATAAATAAATTCAATAGCCAAGAATTGTGAGGTCACCCTTCACGATCTCTTGGCTATTTTTGTGTAAACGAACGTTACCATAAAGTTGTAAGACATGACTTGTTCAACAAAAAAGAATGAATATGATACTATTGAAGCTGCAGAAGTAGCTTTAATTGATACACGTATTAGGTTTCTGGGAAATGCTGCAGTAAATGTTTATCAATGTGAGATATGCGGTTTATGGCATCTTACCTCTAGAGGAGTAGTGAACGTTAAACTCCAAGAAATGATAGACTCTGGGGCGTTGGAAGAAGAAATAAAGAAGTTCGAATGGAGAGAACGGTATACTTAACGGATGTTAAAATAGCCAACCAACGGTTAACTTCAATCGGTTACGGTTAACTGTTCTACTAACCTCCTGACCCCACCAATTTACAAATTCACGTTGTAATACGCCTCCTTGATATCCCAATTCAAGATACGTTCCTCTTTGCGGATGAGAACGATTTGGAAATATGTGCCTATAATCGGCTCCATACACCCAACTGGGTGTGTAACCTGTGTTATTCCAATTACGACTGGATAGCAATACGGCGTATCCACCATGAAACTGCACCACGTCTTTTTTAGCACTGTCAATAAAAAACCCAGTACCCAATTCAAACGGGATTGTTGTTATGTCATAACGGGCCGGAAAGCGAATCCCGGATTTAAAAAACCCTAAAATATCTGAGGTACTTAGCAGACGACCGACCTCCAAATCCAAACCAAAAGAACCTACTGCTATACCATAAGATTTATACCACTTTGGTATGTCATAGTTTGGCCGTGGATCTTTTTTAGTATAGCCGTAATTATAGGTTGAAAAGCCAACCGTATTGAAGGTAATACTCTCAATATCTTTTCTTTTAAGTGTAATGTCTCCAAGAAGCGTAGAGTTGATGGTTACCGTTGTGTCTGTACGTGTGGTCACGTTTCCGGCCACAATTTCTCCAGATTTTAATATGATATGGTCCATTTTTTCTTGAGCAGACGACAAGCTAAACCCACTTATCAATATGAAAAGCGAAAGGAAGAGTTTGTTACACGTTCGAAGAAAAAACATAATTATTGCGGAATTTAATGGTTCCTTATTGGCCTTTGCAAGTAACAATGTAAAAATGATATCTGTGTCAATTTTTTTTCAGCATATCAAGAAGCTACTGAGATAACGTAACTTTATGGTTTAAAACAACATCATGAAATCACTATTTAGTCGTTCAATCGCCTTAATCGTTTTAACTGCTGGTATTTTAACATCTTGTACCGATAAGTGTACCGATACGTATAAACTAATCGAAACGGTAACAGTCTATAAATCTTTGACAGACATAAGGAATTCTTTTGATTCTCAAGGTCCAAAGGAAATTGATAGACCAGGCAAACTGTACGTATTTGGTGACCTATTATTTGTAGTCGACCGATTTACAGGTATTCATGTTATTGATAACAGGAACCCTTCTGCACCACAAAACATCAAATTTGTTCGCTTAGACGGATGTACGGATGTTGTTATTAAAGGAGATTATTTGTACGCAAATAGCGCAAATGATTTAGTTACTATCCAGATGAATCAAGGCATTTTTACCCTAGTCGATCGAAATGAAAATGTGTTTGATTTGTTTGAAACCAAAACAGACTCCATGGCGATAGACAAAATTGAAGTGGAACGATGGGTGACTGACGAATCATATGATTGCGAAGGGTCGGGATTTACTTTTGGTGTCCAAGACGACAACGTGGCTGTACTTGACGCAGGCTCAGGAGCAGAGTCGAGGGGTAGTGGAACAGGTGGTTCAACGGCGCGCATGACGGTTGTAAACGACTACATATATGCCGTTGATAATTTAAACCTCTTGGCTATCGATATTTCGAATGGGGCAGACCCACAAAAAGCGAAGGTGAAAGATATTAGTAGTTGGATGAACAGCACCATAGAAACGATATTTCCGATAGGTGATTATTTGTTTATTGGCACCACAACGGGGATGCAAATTTTTAATCACTCCGTAAATCCTGGAAACCCAGCACATGAAAGTACGGCGGAGCATTTCAGATCATGCGATCCAGTGGTGGTTCAAAACAACATTGCGTATGTGACCACACATGGAGGCGCTCGGTGTGGAGGCGCACGAAATTCGTTGTATGTGTATGATGTAACTAATGTGAAAAATCCAATTCAACTAGCGGAGTATGATATGACCTATCCTCTGGGTTTGGGGATTGATGGAAACACCTTATTTGTCTGTGAAGATGATTTTGGGTTAAAGGTTTATGACGCAACCAACTCAACGGAAATTACAAGTAACTTGCTTAGCGAGTTAACGGATATAAGACCAGTGGACGTTATTCCATTAAACAAGCTTCTTATTGTTACAGCAAAAGACGGTGTTTATCAATATGACTATACTGATCCGTCAAATTTGGTATTATTAAGTAAGGTTTACGAGATTAAATCGATTTAAATCTCTGCTAATACAGTTTCACCACCACGCGTAATGTCATTTAAGTTGACATTTATTTTGGTGCCAATTGGGAGGAAAACGTCTATGCGACTACCGAATTTGATGAAACCCATTTCTTCGCCTTGGGTTACCGTGTCGCCTGTATCCACATAATAACAAATACGACGTGCAACAGCACCAGCTATTTGTCTAAATAGAACTTCAGTACCAGCATCGTTTTTAATTACTGTTGTGGTACGTTCGTTTAATGTAGACGACTTCGGGTGCCAAGCTACTAGGTATTCGCCTGGATGATATTTAAAATAGCTCACAGTGCCCGAAATTGGATTTCGATTCACATGTACGTTTAAGGGTGACATGAAAATACTAAGTTGTATGCGCTTGCCTTCAAAATATTCGGGTTCCTCAACTTCTTCTATCACTACAACTTTGCCGTCGGCAGGAGCGATAACATGATGGGCATCTATAACGGTATGACGGGCAGGGTTTCTGAAAAATTGCAGAAATAAACCAAAAATAACAACACCTGCGGCTAAGGTTAAGTATTTAACCCATGAAATTCCGGTATACTTAAAAACCAGAAAGACAATCACACTAACAATGATTAGTGTCGTAATTAAAATGGTATACCCTTCTTTATGAATCATTAATATGTTCCGCGTAACCTTTTGGTACTAGCAACTTTGTCGATCGCAACGATGTATGCTGCAATACGCATGTCTACTTTATACTTACGTGATGCTTGATATACAGTTTCGAATGCTTGTTTCATGATTCGATCTGCTCTCCTATTAACACGTTCTTCTGTCCAAAAATAACCCAAACGATTTTGAACCCATTCGAAATATGAAACAGAAACACCGCCAGCGTTGGCTAAAATGTCTGGAATAACCATTATACCAGCGTCATTTAATATTTTATCTGCACCAGAAGAAGTAGGACCGTTTGCGCCTTCTACTATAAGTTTAGCTTTTATTCTTGATGCGTTTTCTGCTGTTATTTGATCTTCTAATGCAGCAGGTACCAACACATCAACATCTAATTCTAACAATTCGTCATTGGTAATGATATCACCTTTGGTGAATCCTTCCAATGTTCCGTTGTTTTTTGACGTATACCCAATGGCGTCTTGAATGTCAATACCGTTCGGGTTGAAGTACGCACCTGATACGTCTGATATCGCAACAATAGTAACACCTTGTTCTTCCAATAGCTTTGCGCTAATTGACCCAACATTACCAAATCCTTGAACAGCAGCTGTTGATTTACTTGGGTTCATTTTTAATTTACCCATGGCAGACCTTGCAGACACCATTACACCACGACCTGTTGCTTCGATACGACCATTAGATCCTCCTAAGACAATCGGTTTTCCGGTAACCACAGCAGGACTAGATACCCCTTTAAGCTTAGAGTATTCATCCATTATCCAAGCCATAGTTTGTGGGTTTGTTCCAACATCTGGAGCGGGTATATCACGTTCCGGACCAAAAACATTACTCATGGAATTGGTGTATGCTCTTGTAAGCCTTTCTAATTCCCCGGTACTCATGGTTCTTGGGTCACATTTTATCCCTCCTTTAGCACCACCGTAAGGAATTCCTACAACTGCACACTTCCAAGTCATCCAGGCAGCTAATGCCTTTACTTCGTCTAAAGTCACCCCTAGCGAATAACGTATTCCACCTTTGGATGGGCCTAAATTGGCAGAATGAATAACACGATGACCTTCAAATATTTTAATAGTGCCGTCGTCCATCGTTACCGAAAGATTTACGGTTACACTTTTTTCAGGAGACTTTAAAGCATCGTAAGTTGAATCGTCTAATCCTAAGATTTTGGTTGCTTCAGAAAATCTTTCCATCATTGAATCCAATGGGTTAAGATGATCCTTAATTGGGGCGGGTTCTTTGTATCTAGAACTCATGTATTTTTTCGAAAAATTTACGGCAAAGCTATCTAATTAATTTGCAGCCAAACAACTGTTAGTGGCTTTTTTTTTAACCTTTGGTAGTTATACGACTGCGAAATGATTCAAATAATAAAAACACGCAGGTGATGCCAAAATTATTGAGTCCATTCTGTCCAGAAATCCACCGTGTCCACCTAGTGCTGTGCCCGAGTCTTTTATGCCCAATTGGCGTTTGATTTTTGATTCAAATAGGTCACCTAAGGTGCCAATAATCGAACAAATTAGTGCCAATGCAACGAAATGAATACGGTCTAAAAAGGGGAAGAAGGTATGAATCAATAGGCCGAAGATCACTGAAAAAAAAATTCCACCAATAAAACCTTCTATCGTTTTTTTGGGTGACAACTGAGGTGCAAGTTTGGTTCTCCCAAATTTCTTCCCAACCAAATAGGCAAAAGAGTCGTTTGCCCATATAAGAACGAAAATGAGCAAAAGTAAAAGGCCATTGTATGGCAACAGTTCTGTAACGCTCACATCAAAACTCAAGTTTCCGACCCGCAATAAAAACGCGAGTGGAATACTTATATATACCCAACCAAACACCATTTGTCCTGCCTCAAAGAGTAAGTTTTCTGATTTGTAATAAATGAGATAGCTCAAAAACACTACTAACAAGGGTATTAAATACCACAATAGCATTTTTAGATTTATGATTGCGTCTTGGTTGACATAAGTCAAAAAGAAAAGAAAACTACCAATAAGCATTGGAAATACTATGGTAGCAACAGACTTTGGGTTTATCGTAATTTTATAAAACTCATACAAGCAAAATGCTTGAATTAGCCATACATACAGCCCGGCGGCAAACTGGTTAAACGATACAGCAACCACGGTTACAATAACGTACAACGATCCAACAAGTAAGCGAGAATTGAGATTATTCATAACTAAAGTCGTTGTCTTTGGTCTTTTTCCAAAAAAGGAAACCAATTCCGACGAATGCAAGAATACTTAAGATTATTTGTAATTCCGTGAATTGAAACTCTGCACTAAATATGGGTAACGACTTCCCGGTTTGCTCAGCCCAATCACCTACTACAACAATGGCGTTGTTAATGGCATGGATACATATTGGAACCCAGATTGATTTTGTACGGTAATAAACATACCCTAAAAATATACCAAGGGTGAGCATGGGTAGAATCTTGTATGGCTGAAAATGGACAAGGGTGAATATCAAGGCAGACGTTAGTATACCAACATGAATGTTTCCAAACCATTTAGAAAGCACCCGTAAAAGGATTCCTCGAAAGAATATTTCTTCACCAACGGCTGCCAATACACTCATAATCAACAAGTTAATAATAAACTGACTGCCTGTATTAAACTTTAGAAATAGGGCGTAGGTATGGTTGCTTTTCTCTTCTAGTTCTGTAAACGACTGTGCCATGTTTTCTGGGAAAGACCATGACGCATTAAAACGAACAAGACCGTCTACAATAGGAATTAAACATACCAGCAATGCTATTCCAATGATAAGATGTAGTGGATGTATACGCGTTTTTATATTAGTGAAGGAGGCAAAATTTTGTCTGAAAGTCTTGGCACAAACAAAACCGGCTATCACGAAAGAAAGGGCGATTATAAACTGGGCCACTTTAAGGGCCATTGTTTCAGTAAGTGTTGCGTCAGCCAAAGAGAACGTGGATAGAGAATCAAGACTCATCCCATATACTTTTTGCACTATAATCATTGCAACTCCGGTCATGGCAAACAGCGATAAGATTAATATCCCAACAGCTAGAAAAAAGTGGGAGATTCCACTGACTTTTGATTGTACTCTGTTTTGCATGGATGAATTATCTTTGCAAAGGTGATAAAAATCGGTGATATAAGCCTTGGGGAGTTCCCCTTACTATTAGCCCCAATGGAGGATGTCAGTGACCCCCCGTTTCGCGCAGTGTGCAAGGAACATGGGGTTGATATGATGTACACTGAGTTTATCTCATCTGAGGGGCTCATACGTGACGCAGCCAAAAGCACACAAAAACTCGACATATTCGGTTACGAAAGACCAATGGGTATTCAGATTTTTGGGAGCGATATTGATGTGATGAAAGAAGCCACCGAGATCGCCACTGAAGCAAAACCAGATTTAATCGACATCAATTATGGTTGCCCGGTCAAAGCAGTTGCCTGTAAAGGAGCTGGTGCTGCTTTGTTACAAGATGTACCTAAAATGGTGGAGATGACGGCGGAGATTGTGAAGTCAACACATCTACCGGTTACGGTAAAAACGCGTTTAGGCTGGGACAATAAATCTAAATTTATCAAGGATGTTGCTTACCGGTTACAAGACGTTGGTATACAAGCGTTGAGTATACATGGAAGAACCCGTGTACAGATGTACAAAGGAGAGGCCGATTGGACTTTAATTGGCGAAATTGCACAAGACCCTAAAATTCATATTCCGATTTTTGGTAATGGAGATGTGAATTCACCTCAAAAAGCGAAGCAAATGAGGGATGAATACGGTGTTCAGGGAATAATGATAGGTAGAGCGAGTATTGGGCACCCATGGATATTTAGAGAGATAAAGCACTATTTTAAAACGGGTGAATTATTACCAGGCCCTACAATGGTAGAGCGAATTGACACATGTGAACAGCACTTCGAAGAAAGTTTAAAATGGAAAGGTGAACGTCTTGGAATTTTTGAAATGCGTCGTCATTATGCCAACTACTTTAAAGGGATAGCCAACTTTAAACCTAACCGAATGCGATTGGTTACGGCAAATGAGCCAGATGAAGTGCGTCAAATAATTTCGGAACTGCGTGCGTATTACACAGACGTTTTGGTGTAGACACTACGCAGGTGAAACACGTTCAATCCCTTTATCAAGTAAAAACGATTGCCAGTTATTTAATGTAGTACCAGACATTACCCTCGGAAATTTGTGTTGCGACCCTTCTTTACCATTCAATTTCATCCATTCATTGAACCATTGAATAGGAATAAAAGACACCTCAATTTGTTGGAGAGCATGACTACGCTCAACAGCATAATCATCATTCAATTCACTTAAAAAAGCATCCAATTGTGCTGTATGATTTTGTTCAATCAAATCGGCATTATGCGTTCCGATATACCACTGATGACCAAATACACTATTATTTGAGGTTCCGAAAACGGTAAATTCTTCAAAGTTTTCTTGGAGCGCATCAGCCAACATGTTTACTGAGTTGGTCATGTTATCGACGCTTAAATGCTCACCAACCAAACTCAAGAAATGTTTGGTGCGTCCAGTAATTATTATCTCTCGTTTCTTAAGATTTTTGAATTTTATCGTGTCGCCGATAAGATAGCGCCACGCACCTGAGCAAGTCGAAAGCAATAAAGCGTATTCTACATTTTCTTCTGCTTCCCACATTGGAACAGCTTTGGCCGTAGAACGTAGTTTATAGTTCTCGTCAAAGTTGGATTTATCGAAACGCACAAACTCATAGAAAATGCCATTGCGCAGCAACATGCGCATTCCGCCATTGTTGTTTTGTCGGTTTTGAAAAGCAATAAAGCCCTCTGAAGCTAGGTATGTTTCAAAATATTTAATTGGTTTACCTAGCAAACGGTTTATTCCAGATTTATATGGTTTTATAGAGACCCCTCCATGTATATACACCTCTAAATGTGGCCATATCTCGTGGATGTTCTTTAAGTTGTAGGTGTCTATTATATTCTGAAACAGCAGTTGGATCCATGCGGGTACCCCAGCCACCATGCTTACATCCCAATTCGGTGCTTCAGCAGTGATTCGATCAATTTTTTCTTGCCAGTTGTCACTTGCCTTAATCTCTGGATCTGGCTTGGAGACACGCTGAAATATAGGCGGAATCTTACTGGTTGTGATACCGCTTAAATCTCCGGCATAATAAATACCATTATAATTTAAAGAAGTGCTTCCTCCAATCATTAACCAGTGTTTGGTCATGTGGTCTTTTGGCATGTCTGTACGTGCAATGGAAAGCACCTGACGCATACTTGCACGCCTAATTGCCTTAACCATTTCTGGTGAAACTGGAATGTATTTCGATGCACCATCAGATGTGCCAGAACTCAAAGCAAAATGTTCAATTTTTCCGGGCCAGGTAACATTTTTCTCTCCTTTACGTGCTTTATCCCACCAAGGCAACATGCTGGAATAATCGCCTGCTGGCACCTTATCTCTAAACTCAACGTATAGCGCACCTGAATCTAATATGGAACTAAATTGATAGGTTTTGCCAAATTCGGTGTTACTCGCCTTGTTTAATATTTTTTTTAAGGTCCGTATTTGATACTCTTTTGCGCGACTAACAGGGATATTAAAATTGCGCGTTACACCTTTAGATCGTTCGATTAAACGCTTATATCTCTTTTCCTTTTCGGACACGGGTGCAAGATACTTTTTATTTTTCCTTGGTTAGGGGTTAGCACCCCTATAATCCGGCTTTCATTTTTTTCTTGATAAAAAAACGAAACAAAAAAATCAAGACTTGAGAAGTTTTCTTTGAACTCTACGAAAGGCTTTTCTTTCCCTCAGTCAAAGCCGCTGCGCTTTCATGCCTGCTTAGCGCAGGGCCTGCACACAAAAGCCTTCCTCGATTTCTACAGAAAACTTCAAAGGTCGTCTTAAACCATGCACGGATTAATGAGCCATGGCCCACCAAAAATGCGGGGGACGCGCAGGCCGGGGTGTTAGGGAGCATATTTTTGGGGAGACTTTTTGTTTCGTTTTTGGTCTCAAAAATGAAAATCGGTTATAGGCTGATAAGCCTAATCTAAGAAAGTTCGACCGCGAAAGTCCAGAGCGCAGAAGGTTATAGAGCCTGTCCGCCAGCCGGCGGACTGATAAGCCTAAAGGAAGAAACCCCTAAAGTCAACCCTGTTTCGTAACATTCTGCTTAAACCGTCCTTTACTAAATATCCGTACGCCTTTGTCTTTTCCTTTTCGAAGTGCACGTTGTTCTTCTTCTGGTAAGGCAGCAATCGACTGACATTCTTCAGAACAGCATTCGGAATATTTTTCAGCACACGAAGGACATTGGATAAACAAGAGGTTGCATGCTTTGTTTTTACAGTTAATGTGATCGTCAAACGGTTCCCCACATTGGTGACAGTTTGCAATTACATCGTCGGTAATGCGTTCGTGCAAGCGCTCATCAAATACAAAGTTTTTTCCGATGAATTTGTTATCAAGCCCTTTTTCTTTTGCGTCTCGGCTATACTTGATAATTCCTCCTTCTAGGTGATACACGTTTTCAAAACCGTTGTACTTCATATAAGCACTGGCTTTTTCACAACGAATTCCTCCGGTACAGTACATAACCACGGGTTTATCCTTTTTGTCTTGCAGTTCTTCTACCACAACGGGTAATTGTTCTCTAAACGTGTCAACATCGGGACACCACGCTCCCTCAAAATGGCCTACTTCACTTTCGTAGTGATTTCGCATATCCACAATAACCGTTTCGGGATTTTCGGTGAGTTTATTAAACGCCTCAACATCTAAATAATCAGCTGGGGTTGTAATGTCAAAAATGTCATCTTCTAATCCATCAGCCACAATTTTGTCTTTTACCTTTATGGCGAGTTTGAAGAATGACTTGCCATCATCTTCAACGGCGTAATTTAGGCGCACGTTTTCGAGAAAAGTGATGTCGTTGAGGTGCGATGTAAAGGCACCTAGTTGATCTGAAGGAACGCTAATTTGTGCGTTAATTCCTTCACCAGCTACATATATTCTTCCAAGAACGCCTACGTCATTGAAATGAAGATAAATGTGGTCTCTGAAAACTTGGGGATTGCCAATTTTGGCATATTTATAAAAAGAAATGGTCGTACGCAATTCTGCGCTACGCTGTATCTTTTCCTTTAACTCTTCCCCATTAATAGTATTATGCAATTTCATGTTACACCCTTTTTAATGGTAATGCAAAGGTATGATAAGGTGGTGTTTCTTGCCTAATCATTTTGGGATTTGTAACTTGTGAGACTCAAAAACAGTATTACATATATGGGAATTTCAAGTTTTTTAAAAAAGCTATTTGGCAAAGCCAAAGAAACAGTTGATGATGTGAGTCAAAAGTCAGAAGTAATTGCAGATGCAGCCATTGAAAAAGGGAAGGAGTTTGGTGAAAAGGCAAAAGTGAAAGCGGATGAAATGGCGAAGGATGCGGCAGAAGCTACCGCAAAGTTGAAGACAGAGGCTTCAGAAATGGCGGATAAAGTTAGCGCAAAAGCTAAAGAAGTTGTAGCTGAAGTGAAGGAAGAAGCTGGTGAAATGATGGAAGATGCGAAAGAAGTTGGAGGCAAAATCAAAGCAAAAGCATCTGAAGTAATCGATGAGATAAAAGAGGAAGCAGGAGAATTACTTGAAGACGCCAAAGAAGTTGGAGGCAAAATCAAAAACAAAGTAGAAGATGTTGCGCACGATGTTAAAGAAAAAGTCAGTGATTTAGTAGATGGTGAAGAAGATGCACCCGCTGAAACTTCAGAGACTGACGACACTGAATCAACGAAAGAAGGGGAAGACAATCCCGCTGAATAGCGTTTTGTAAACATACCGTTAATCCCATAAGAACTAAGGGTTACAACATGTCGGCTACTTTTAGGCCAACTAGCTCACGCCCTTTTGCATCATAATGCTCTTGGGGTATAACAGCGCGATCAAGAAAATGCTTACTCGGAAGCAATTCGAGGTTATCGACAACAGTGGCGCCAAGATTGGCGTACCGCTCAACTAAAAAGTCACGGTTGGATTGCATGAGCCAAACCAAATTCTCCCCAATATAGTAACGCGCATCTTGGATATTTTCTGGTATGAGGTTAAATACCACTCGAATATTCTTTTGCTGAGCTACTTGTAACAATTCATCAAACTCCTGAATCATCGGATTGCTGTCATCAATTTGAAAAGCATACGCTTTTATATATTGATCGGCCAACTGTCTTTTTGCGTCGTCTTGAATGCCTGCGCTATCCAAAAATTTCGGTACCTCACACCAACGTCTAATTGTGTTGTATTTGAAATCAACAGAATCTTCATGGCTAACCAGTGTGTCGTAAGTCCACGCTTTCCACTTTAATAAATCTCGTTCATGGCCAGAACGATTGTCGTAGTGATTTAGAGAAGCAAAAATTTTGTTGAGTATGGGTAATGAGGGCTCATAAAACCGGCTAGCAAGTCTTAAGTTGGCCTCACTTGGACCAAAGATAACGTCCTGATTAAACGTTCTTAGGTTCATGGTAACGATAATCGTTCTTGACGGTTTAGACATGGCAAGTTGCTTTACCAATGGCAAAAACATTCCTACGTGATAGGCTCCATGATTAATGGTGCCGAATGATTTGTTCGGGTGTTTAGCAGCAATATTATCGCTAATGCGTAAGGTATTATAATCATCAGGGTGGGTAGTGAAGTTTGAACTTTCCCCAAAATAAATCACATCACAAGTATCTACAATATGACTCAACTCCAATAACATAGGACCATGATTGTCAAGATCGGTATTCAAGAAGTATGACGTATATATCTGGTTAAAACCAAGCACAATGACAGCAATCGAAATTAGCCGAATCAGCCCCTTGCTTATGATATGTTTTATCTCCTGACTCATTAAAACTGAAAATATATAAAAGGGTGATTGGTTACACCTGCCCATGCAGCAATACACCAAATTAAGCCAGCATAAACGATCCAGCGTAAAACAGTTGGATACCGGTCCAATAATCTATCAAAGCGACTATTGTATGTTAAAATTTCAGCAATCAAAAAGGTGACCAGCATAGTAATTATGGGGAGAGACAAGGTCAAATTTTGTACCCCTTCAGTTTGAAAAAGTGCGTTGACATGTCTAGGAACTTGTTGCAAACTATCAATTCTAAAAAACAACCATGCGATATTAACACAGATAAATATGGCCACACCCCCAGCAAGCAGAACGAATCTGGTTTGAGGTAAGCGCTTGTTTGCGTTAATCAACCTTTCTACCAAGTACAACATACCGTGAATGGCACCCCAAATAAGGAACGTATAATTCGCACCATGCCAGAAACCGCTTATTATAAATACAGCCAAAATGTTAACGACCCATCTTAAAAGGGAAACGCGATTTCCGCCTAACGGTACATATACATAATCTCTAAACCAGGTGGAAAGCGATATATGCCAACGATTCCAAAATTCGCCAATACTGGTACTAAAGTAAGGCGTTTTAAAATTGTCCATAAGGCTTATTCCAAGACATAAAGCCGCACCTTGAGCGATTAATGAGTACCCAGCAAAGTCTGTATAAATCTGTAGCCCGAAAGCGAAGGTTCCGAACCATGTGCTCCATTGTGTAAATGTGGAGGGGTTATCATACACAGCATCAACCAAAGGAGATAAATTATCAGCAATACACATTTTGATAAAGAAGCCGTAAAGCATTAAGCGAAAGGCTTGTTGGAAGCGTTTGTATGACACAACATGTTTTGCCTTTAGTTGGGGCATCAGTCGCGAGAATCGTTCTATTGGGCCGGCTACAAGTTGTGGGAAGAAAGAAACAAAAAGAGCAAAGTGTCCAAGGTGTTTCTCCGGCTCAATTCTATTGTGGTAGACGTCGAGCGTATAACTTAGTGTTTGAAAAGTGTAGAATGAAATCCCAACGGGGATTGAGAAATAGACTCCCTGAAGTAAAAATCCAAGAAAGGGATGATCCACGGTGTAAATATTGGCAATCATGGGATCTACACTTGGTAGAAACAGAACCAGATATTTAAAAGCAAACAACAAACCTAGGTTAGCGCTAAGGCTTATACCTAGAAATACATTGCGCCGCCATGTTACTTTTTGTCGATGTAGTGCTTGTGCAGCGTAAAAATCAACAAGCGTAGAGAACATGATGAGGCTCAAAAACTCAATTTTCCATGAGCCATAAAAGAAGTAACTAGCTGCCAATAAGACAACCCATCTATATTTCTGAGGTAGGAAATAGTACAGTAATACGACTACCGGTAGAAAAATGAAGAAGGCAACTGAATTAAATAGCAAAGTCTTTTCTGTTACTTGCAAAAATATTTAAAACACCCATGATACGGCGATATCTAACCATAATTGCTTTGTTATTCTCTGTTGGTATGCCTGTGGTTCAAGCACAGGTGATAGATAGTGTGAAGCATGCTTTGACATTCAAACCTAGGTGGGTGTTCGGATTGAATAGCAAAACCACCACCGTTTCGGGTGATCCATATAAAACAATTCGACTATTTACCGGAGTAGAGTATAACAGGAAAATCAGGTTTGAAGCCGCATTTAACTACATGCCTTTGCCTGCCGTTAACGTCACCTATAGAAATAACACGGACACGCTTTTGGAAACAAGCGATCTGAAGTACTTCGGACTCCAAACGGAATACACGTTTCTTAGAAAGAATCGTTGGGTGTTGAGTTATCCCATTCAGCTGGGTATAGGACAAAATAGGTATACGGAAAGAGTCAACGGGAATTTGTCTGTTGTACGAAAGAAAACTGTTGTACCTATTGAATTAGGCGCCAACGCTGTTTATCTATTTACCGACTGGTTTGGGATAAAAGCAGGAATGGGGGTAAGGCTTAGTTTAGGAAAGTCTTTTTCTACGTTAAGTGGATCCTACTACAACCTTGGTTTAGCTCTTTATGCTGGTGAATTGTATAAACAGGTTCAGGCAAAAAGAAATAATACCTAATGAGTTAATCTGCATGGCGTTTGCCATACTCTTCTAACATCATTTCCGCAATTTTACCTACGTTTTCAGCCGGTGGATTTTTGTACCGTATTGTTTTGTTTTCGTCGAGCATAAAAACCTCTGGCGTCTTAACCTGATTGTAGTCCTTTTTATAGGTTGAATTGTTATACGCATCCACCAGGTTGATCCAGGTTAAGTTGTTTTTTCGAATGTATTCTTTCCATCCGTCAACATCTGAACCCGTATAAACGGCATAAATTTCAATCCCTTTTTGCTTTAGGGTATCGTACATTTCTTTGAGTACTGGAATTTCTTCCTTGCAATGCCCACAAGTATGAGACCAAAACACCACAATTGTAACCGGTTTATTGATTTTGTGAAGTTCATACTTACGCAAATACGTAGTATCAACAAGTGTCATATTAGGCGCGACCAAACCACATTGAATACGTTCTGCTTTTTTTACGTAGTCAGTCATGTTGGCTATCGTGCTTGAATCTGCCCATTCACATTTCCCTTTAAGGTAATAGTTTTCAGCAAGATGATAAAGTACCTTGTCCATACAAATCCTGTCAGATTCTTCGTGATGATTGGTGTTCCACCATACCACATATTTATACATTTCTGTTGCACCACCTGCCTCTATTTTGGAGCATAAGTCGTCAATAGCTGGAATCAAGGTATCGGGTTTTTGTAAAATCACCTTAGTAATGTAATACTCTAGCTTGCCCTGAAATATCGGCGTACGCAACATGCCGTCATCTGTGAGGTCAAAGTTATCCCAGAAGTGTTTTTTGTAATACATATACGCCTTTGCATTATCCGATTTCAACGAGTCCGGGACTTCTATTTCTAAAATGGGTTTAAATAGCTTGGCGGTAAAGGTGTTTGGGTAATTGTCGATTATCTCCTTTCGCTTTACGTCAATTTCTTTGTCTAAGTCATCCACTTCTTTTCGAATGCGTGCTTTGCAAGAGTCGTCTTGACACTTTGGGTAGTCTTTGATCAACTGTCTTTTTTTGGACCCCGGACCTACCGAGTATCTGTCGAATTCGATAAAAAGTTGGTTGTCGAGCGAACCAGTTGCCGACTTCGCATGAGGTGATAACGTCGTGTCTAACTCAATCGTGAATTCCTGGTCTTCTTTAGGAACGATAAGTTCGATGTATGTTTTCTTAGGAAGTACCAGTATGTAAACACCATGCAATAGCTTTTCTTCACCTTGAAACACGGCGAATCCATTTTGATTAATTGCGACCGTGTCGATTACTTTGTTTTTATCCGCATAATAGTGGGCAAGAATACATTCATCGCCTTGCGTTAGGCCATTAACTTTAAAGCGTATATCGTACTGTCCGAAACAGGTTGAAATAGAGGTGAAAAGTAAAACTATAAAGGCAAGGGATATTCTCATCGTGTGCGTTGTATCGAAGTAGGGTTTATTTAAGCTTTTTGTTCGTTTCGTATTCTTCGAGCATTATTTCAGCTATTCTACCTACGTTTTCGGCAGGTGGATTTTTGAAACGAATGGTTTTATTTTCGTCTAACATATACACTTGAGGAGTAGAGATAATGTTATAATCTTCTCGATAGGTTGCCTTATTAAAGGCGTCCATTACGTTCAACCAATTCAGATCGTTTGCTCTAATATATTCTTTCCAACCTTCCCAATCCGCTTGTGTATATACAGAATAAACTTCAACGCCCCGCTGCTTCATCGTATCATACATTAACTTCAGCTTCGGGATTTCCTTTTTACAGTGCCCACATTGGTGGTCCCAAAAAACTACAACCGTAACTGGAGCTGATATTTTGTGTAACTCAAAAGTGCGCGCAAAAGTGGTATCAGTTAGAAACATATTCGGCGCTATAGCTCCACAAACCGTAGGGCCAATTTTTTCAGCATGTTCACACATTTTACCTACTAGAGATGAATCTGCCCAATAGCATTTTCCTGCACAATAATAGTTTTTAGCCATGTGGAGTAAAACTTTATCCATACACATCATCTTAGATTCTTCGTGATGATTCGTATTCCACCAAACGACGTATTTGTATAGTTCCATTGCGCCTCCTTTTTCAATTCGCGTGCACAATTCATCGATGGCAGGAATTAAAGTATCTGGCTGTTGAACAACTAGTTTTCCGATGTAGTATTCTAACTTACCCTTAAAAACAGGCGTACGCAACATGCCATCGTCTGTAAGGTCAATATTATCCCAGTAATGCTTTCTGAAGTAGTCGTATTTTTTACCTGTAGTATCTGAATTGATTTCTTCTGGAATCTCAATATCTAAAACGGATTTTAGCAATTTGGCCGTAAAGGTTTCGGAATATCTGTTCACCAATTCCTTTCTTTTGTCATCTACTTCCTTGTCGACAGCCTTTATTTTTTTGCGGATGTCAGTTTTACATGTCGGGTTTTCACAAGACCTAAATTCTGCTATTAAATCGCGCTTTCGAGTCCCTGGTGAGACAGCAAATTTGTCAAAGTCAAAGAACACTTGATTATCAATCGAACCAACTACAGACTTACTGCTTGGCGCTAAAGTAGTATCAAAGGTTATAGCGAACTCTTGATCATCGTTTGGTACAATAAACTCTATGTACGTTTTACGTGGAAGAACAACGATATATACACCGTTTAACAGTTTGTCAGGACCGCTAAAAATCACATCTCCGTTAGCATTCACATTCGCCGTATCGATAATTCGATTTTGATCTGCGTAATAATGTGCTAGGATACACTCATCGCCATTTTGCAATCCGTTGATTTTAAAACTAATGTTGTGCTGGGCATTTGCAAAACCTAATCCAACAAATAATAACAGCACTACTGTTTTTATGAATCTCATATACTGATCTCTCTTCAAGTTGTTACAAAAATAAGGTGTAATATGTTTTAAGTTTGTTACAAAGACTATGCCTAAGAACAAAAGGTTGCATGAAAATGATAAATCCGTTTCATTTTTTGATATGGTGTATCAAGTTGTTGCGCTTATCCCAAGGGGCAAGGTAACCTCATATGGCGCAATTGCAAAGTATTTAGGTGCCGCCCGGTCAAGTAGAATGGTTGGTTGGGCGCTCAATGGGCTCAATAAAACACAACATAATTTGCCTGCGCATCGGGTAGTAAACCGACAAGGGCTTCTTACCGGTAAAGCTCATTTTAGAGGCATACCCATGGAGCAATTACTGAGAGAGGAAGGGGTTGATATTGTGGATAATCAAATACAAAACTTGAGTCAGATTTATTGGGATCCAAACGACGCTTTGCAGGTAGATTGATGTGGAATTATAGATCGAGCTGACTTATTGAATGTCGGTCATCAATCGAAATGATTTAGACATTTTTTCCATTATAGGTAGGTACGTTGTACGCCTAGATTTTAAAGTCCAACTCAACATCAAGTAAATGTTTTTTGAGCCTTGGTAGATCGTATAATAGTAGGTTATAGGAACGTCTATGCCCTCTACATCGGCATCAAAAGCTATTATTTGTGCAGGCAATCCATTAATTTTAGCCGATTTACGCACAACATCTGATGCTATTTCCATCTCGTCTGTAATGGCCTCATACTGTACGTTGGTGTAGTTGTCGAGCAGGCTAATGGAATCTTCATACATCCCAATATTTTGAAATGCTTCTTGAAACTCATCTGCAGGTTCGTGGAGTACAACAAGGTAAAGCTCCTTTAGCAAGTTTTGGTATTGCAGTGACGCCTCTTCACTTAGGTTGGTGGCCTTTGACATATAGTCTGGCACAGCAACTTGGAACAGTTTTTCGGTATTGACCAATAAGAATTTAGTATTCGCAACGCTCGCAGAGGGCAGCTTGTCGCAACCAAGAAATAGAGTAACCAATCCTACAAGCATGGTGCGTTTAAACAAAAGAAACATAAAGTGAATTTATTTCAACTTACGTTTCACCTCAACTTCAGTATAACATTCAATGATGTCGTTAAGTCGAATATCGTTGTAGTTTTTAATCTGCATACCACATTCAAAACCACGATTCACTTCTTTTACGTCGTCTTTAAAACGTTTTAATGCAGCTAGTTCGCCACTGTATACAACCACACCGTCTCTGATAAGTCGTACTTTGTTGTCTCGTTGTATTTTTCCATCTGTTATCATACAACCAGCAACCGTACCCACCTTGGTGATTTTGAATACTTCACGTATTTCTGCATTACCTGTAATCTTTTCTTCGAATTCAGGTGCAAGCATGCCTTCCATGGCAGACTTAATTTCCTCAATCGCTTTATAGATGACAGAATACATTCTGATGTCGATTTCCTCAGCTTCAGCAAGCTTTCTAGCAGATGCTGCTGGTCGTACTTGGAAACCAATAATTATCGCATCAGAAGCAGATGCTAGCAATACATCCGACTCTGTAATTTGACCAACTGATTTATGAATAACATTTACCTGAATTTCTTCTGTAGATAGTTTCAATAATGAATCGGCAAGTGCTTCTGCAGAACCATCCACATCGGCTTTAACAATAACCTTAAGCTCTTTAAAGTTACCAACTGCCAATCGACGTCCAATTTCATCAAGTGTAATGTGCTTGGTTGTTCGGATACCTTGCTCACGCTGTAATTGCGCACGTCTATTCGCAACGTCTTTGGCATCTTGTTCAGATTCAAAAACTTGGAACACATCACCCGCTGTTGGTGCGGATGTAAAACCAAGAATATTCACTGGAGTTGCAGGGTCAGCAACTTTTACTTGCTTCATTCGCTCGTTAAACATGGCACGAACTCTACAGAAATGATGTCCAGCCACTAAAGGATCTCCAACATTTAAAGTTCCTTCTTGAACCAATACAGATGCTAAAATACCACGTCCTTTGTCTAATCGGGCTTCCATTACAGAGCCTTTCGCTCGTTTATTTGGATTGGCTTTTAATTCTAGCAATTCAGCTTCGAGTAACACTTTTTCGAGTAACTCATCGATGTTTGTTCCCTTTTTCGCCGAGATTTCCTGAGCTTGGTATTTACCACCCCATTCTTCAACCAAGATGTTCATTGCAGATAGTTCCTCTCGGATTCTATCAGGGTTTGATACATCCCTGTCAATTTTGTTAAATGCAAAAATGATAGGCACGTCAGCCGCTTGAGCGTGACTTATTGCTTCCTTCGTTTGAGGCATCACACTATCATCAGCTGCAATTACAATAATTGCTATGTCAGTCACTTTTGCTCCCCTTGCACGCATCGCTGTAAAGGCTTCGTGACCAGGAGTATCGACGAAAGTGATACGTTTTTTATTTTCTAATTCAACTTCGTATGCCGCAACGTGCTGCGTAATTCCGCCGGCCTCACCTGCAATCACATTCGTATCTCGTATGTAATCAAGTAATGACGTTTTACCATGATCAACGTGACCCATAATGGTCACAATTGGTGCGCGTTCTTCTAAGTCTTCAGGTTTGTCAACTTCTTCTTCACCAAACTCTACTTGCTCTTCAGCATCTACGAATTCAATTTCAAAACCAAACTCATCCGCAACCATTTTGATTGTTTCAGCGTCAAGTCTCTGATTGATTGACACCATCATCCCAAGTGAGAAATAAGCTGTAATGATATCATTAACGGAAACATCCATTAAGGAAGCCATTTCGTTTGCTGTTACAAATTCGGTGATTTTTAAGACCTTACTTGCAAGCTCTTGTTTGATGATTTCCTCCTCACGGGTCGATTTGTGATCATCTCTCTTCTGTCGTCTTAACTTCTGACGAGAAGGTCCTTTACTCCCTTTATTTCCACCAAGTTTGGCAAGTGTTGCCTTGATTTTATCTTGGATTTCTTTTTCCGTGATTTCATCTTTAGCATCATCTTTACCGCCGCTCTTATTGAAACGACCTTTTCCGTAATTACCGCCTGGTTTAACAGGTCCAGATTTAACAGTTCGTTTTCTTTTCTTACGCTGGTTGTCTTCTGGTTTACCTCCAGAACTGGCTACCTTTTTAGGTGCTGGTGGATCAGGAAGTTTAATTTTCCCCTTTATAGTCAGGCCACCAAGTTTTTCGTATTTCGGTTTAATGATTGCTTCTCCCGCTTCCTTTACAGGTTCTTTAGGAGCTTCCGGTTCAACCTTTTTAGGTTCTTCCTCTTTCTTCGCTTCTGTTTTTTCTTTTACTGTTTCAATAGGTTTTTCTTCAACCGGTTTCTCAACAGCTTTTTCAACAGGTTTTTCTTCAGAAATAACTTCTTTTTTCTCCTCTTTCGACGCTTCTGGCTCTTCTTTCTTTTTATTTTCAGGTTTGTCTAGAGAAATTTTACCAAGTACTTTAAAGGCTGGAATTTCAGTCTTTTTAGTGGTTGGTGCTTTCTCTTCAACCTTAGGAGCTTCTTCTTTAGGTTCAGGTTTTTCTTCTTTCGCTACAACCTCTGGAACCACTTCTTCTTTAGGTTCAGGTTTTTCCTCAACTACAGGTTCTTCAGGTGCGTTTGGTCTACTTAATCCAGTATCCTTAATCAAGACGATGTCTTGTGCTTCGTCTTCACCTTTTTTCTTTTTTGTACCTGGCTTATTGGTATTTGCTGTAAGCGTTTCGTCTTGTCGACGGATATTTATCTCAAGGGCTTGAGATTCCTCTTTCGCTTGTTTGTCAGAACGGTATTTCTGTTCAAGAACGTCATACATATCCTGGCCGATCTTAGCCGTCATCTTCATGTCTACCTCAAAACCATTTTGGTTGAGATATTCAATCAAGCTTTTCCAGCTAACATTGAGCTCTGCAGCAACTTTTGAAATTCTGTGCGTTTTTCCAGCCATTAATGTCTTAATTTTTAATTTCTGAAGAACATTCACAAAAATCATGTAGCGAACGCGAACCGACCATATGTAATGATCCCCGCTACTTCATGATATTCACCGTGTTCTTCATTCTTATTGTCATTTGTTGCTTTGTTTAATCAAACTCAGCTTCAAATATTTTTTTAATTTCTGTTATGGTTTCCACTTCTAATTCGGTTCTTCTAACCAAGTCGTCTACTTCCATGTCTAACACGCTTTTGGCCGTGTCTAAACCAATTGCTTTTAACTCGTCAATGATCCACTCATCAATTTCATCAGTGAATTCGTCTAAGTCAACGTCAACGTCGTCTTCTTCAATATTTTCACGATACACATCGATGTTATACCCTACAAGCCTTCCAGCAAGTTTAATGTTAAATCCACCCTTGCCAATGGCAAGTGAAACTTGGTCGCTTGGCAAATATACATCAGCGCGCTTCTCTTCTTCATCTAAAGCTGTGCTCGACACTTTAGCTGGACTTAATGCACGTTGAATATACAGTTGTGTATTGGTGGTAAAGTTAATTACGTCGATGTTTTCATTTCGCAATTCACGAACGATTCCGTGAATACGCGAACCCTTCATTCCAACACAAGCGCCAACAGGATCAATTCTATCATCATAACTTTCTACGGCAACTTTAGCACGCTCACCTGGCTCTCTAACCACATTTTTGATGGTGATTAATCCGTCCAATATTTCAGGTACCTCAAGTTCAAATAGTCTTTCTAAGAATATCGGTGCAGTGCGAGAAAGGATGATTCGTGGGTTGTTGTTTTGCATTTCAACACGCAATACTACGGCACGAACATTATCCCCTTTTTTGAAGAAATCACGACCGATCATTTCTGTTTTTGGAAGAATTAGCTCGTTGCCTTCATCGTCCAACACCATTAACTCGCGCTTCCATATTTGGTAAACTTCTCCAGTTATTATTTCGCCAGCACGGTCTTTATACTTTTTAAATAACTCATCTTTCTCTAATTCAAGAATTCTAGAAAGCAGTGTTTGCCTTGCAGCAAGTATTGCGCGTCGACCAAAGTCGTGTAATTTAATCTCTTCGATTGCATCTTCACCAATTTCATAATCATCTTCAAGCTTTAACGCGTCTTCAATGTTTATTTCTTGGTTTTCGTCTTCTACCTCATCCATATCAACGATTTTTCGATTTCGATAAATCTCTAAATCTCCTTGATCGGTATTGATGATAATGTCAAAATTTGAGTCATCGCCATATTTCTTACGAAGCATGCTTCGAAATACGTCTTCCATAACCGCCATCATTGTGGCTCTGTCTATGTTTTTGAACTCTTTAAATTCCGCAAACGATTCTACTAGTCCTAAAGTCATTTTCCTTTATTTAAAAGATAATACTACGGTTGATGTTATAATGTCGTCGAAACTGATATTAACAGGTTCCACTTTCACTTTATTTTTCTTTTGTTTTTTGTCCAGCACAGGAGCACAAACGATGTGACCTTCCATCACTTCTAAAAGTTTGTATTCTGCGGTGCTCGATTCAGTTTCAACAGATAATTTACGTCCAATATGTTTTTGGTATTGTCTTTTGTTTCTTAACGGTTCGTCAGCCCCAGGGCTCGATACTTCTAATATAAATGGGTCTGACTCAAATTCTTCATCATCCACCACTTTAGAAATAGATCGGCTGATTTTCGAGCATTGATCAACCGTGACTCCTTTGTCACCATCAATCAAGACTTGAATCTTTCTGCTTCGATCTCCGCCAACTATGTCCACAACAAAATATGGTGAGTCTTTAACCTCTTCCTCAACCAGTGCTTTTATTGTTTCTACCAATGACATATTAATTGCGTAAAAAAAAGAGGGAATTTTTAATTCCCTCTTTCCTGTCTCTTACCAACGCTGCAAAGATAGCGATTTTGTTGATTTATGAAAATCTTTAATCTTGGATATTTTTTAAAGGGGATTGATGGCTTTAAGTGAATGCTACATTTTGGATTGTAACACTTTTAGCTCCTATCTCATGCATCAGATTATAGAGGCCAAAAAATGTACGGTTCACGTAGATAAAATGCTTTGAACCTCTGTTACCATTCATTTTTCTTAATGTTGTGTTTTTTGCGAATTGCTCTCCCAAATTTGCGATTTCGTTAAAGAAATGCTGGTCTGAAAAATCGAATGTATCTTGTGTCAAAGGCCTGGTAAATAGTTGAAGAAGATCGTGAAACATTTCTCCAAAAAAGGCTTTCTCTTCTTCAGTATCATCGTGGCGAATAATTTCTAACTGGACCAGTTTGTCCATAAACAACACCTTATTTTGCATGATTTCCGGTTCTGTAAGTTCAAAATAGGGTATATAAAAATCGTTCGGAATTTCTTTCATGCAACCAAAGTCCAACGCAACAAGAGTCCCAGTTGGATCTACTAAGAAATTGCCTGGATGAGGGTCAGCATGAACTTTTTTGAGTGAATGAATTTGGTACATATAGAAGTCCCATAAGGTTTGCCCTACCTGGTTAGCTAATTCTTGATTTATGTTTTCTTTTGAAAACTCTGATAAGTGCTGGCCAGTCATCCAGTCCATTGCAATGATTTGTTTGGTTGAATACTCTGGATAGTAATTGGGGAATTTTAAGTTAGGAATATGTCTGCAGGCTTTAGCTACTTCCACACTTTGCCTAATTTCATTTGTGTAATCAGTTTCGTCAATTAGCTTTTGTTCAACCTCTCTGAAGTATTTGTCAGAATCTTGACCCTTGATATTGAACATGCGCATGGCTATTGGTTTAACCAAAGCAAGGTCGCTACTAATACTGTCAGCTACTCCAGGATATTGAATTTTAATGGCTAGTGTTTTTCCATCTTTTTGAGCTTTATGAACCTGCCCAATAGTTGCCGCATTTGTTGCGTTTGGATCGAAATGGTCAAATAGTTCCTGAGGTGACTGCCCGAAGTATCGCGTAAATGTTTTTGTTACCAAGGGTGATGACAAAGGCGGCACTGAAAATTGTGCCAAGGAAAATTGATCTACATAAGCTTGAGGTAGAATGCTTTTATCCATGCTTAACATTTGAGCCACTTTCAACGGACTACCTTTCAAATTCTTCAAACTATTATATATGTCGGATGCGTTAGCTTCATCAAGCTTGGTTTTGGCCTCAACTTCCGAATATATCAGTTTGTTGCCATAATATTTGAGGTAGTTGGTGCCAACTTTTGCGCCGGTTTGAATTAACTTAGAAGCACGTTTTACTTTGCTAATGGGAAGTTTGTCGATAGTTTCCATACTAGCGTTGTTTTATTTCTTTATACAAGAATTTACCTAAGTCAATAACGTCTTTTACAGGTTGACTGTTGGCTAAATGCATGCCTGTGTTCACCGATTTTTCAATTAAGATGTCTGTCTTTTCAAAGCCCGGGGAAACGTCTTTCATCCAAAAATCTAAGACAAAAGTCAAGTGACTCCAACCAAGGTGCGATATGCTTTTTTCCTGAAATTCATTCAGTTTTTTATTTGGAATATCCATGGTAGAAATTTCTAGTCCTGAAACAAATTTTTGAAAATCCTGCTTTAGCAGGTTAAGTTGAGACTGTGTCTTTGGGTGCATTAAACCTTTACTTAATGCGAATAGCACGTAGCTTCTATTAGCCGTTAACATTTCAAAAAATGTATAATAGAATGACAGCAGCTTGTCTTTTGATTCGAAGTTTACATAATCGTCGTTTTTGGTAAGCACCTCCATGGTGTTGTCAAAAAACAAACTAAAAATCGATTTCTCTATTGAATCAAATGAGGTAAAATGCGCATAAATTTCTTGTTCTTTTAACTTGGTTTGCTTGGCAAAACTGAACATTGTCTTGGGGCGTTCACCATGTTCTAAAATGTGGTGCATGTACGCAGTAATTATGTCGTTTTTCATTCGAAGATGTTTACAAAAAAAACACCTGTGTTAGGCAAATTGTTTCAGTGTAAAAGTAATTTTACAGTCGATTTCTAAAATGGTGAATTAGGCATTGACAAATGGAATTCACTTAAAACAATTAACTAGTCTTGAAGAAGTCAAACGATGGTTGTCTTACTTTTTCTTCATGTACTTCTTCAAATACAATTGGTTTCGTTCAACCATTTTACGTTGCATAAGGCTTGACCAACCTAAAAGGTACCCTGGTGCACCTAGAGCTTGCCTTGTCCAGCTCCACAAATCGAAGAAATCGTCGTGGGTGATAATTCTGTTGTTTTTAAAAGTAAACGTAGACGATACAACGTTGTGCACCTTCCGCTGCTTTTTACCGAAAGCGTAGTCAGCAGTCCACGAACAATGAATACAACCGTTTTGGTCATAAACGTGGTTAACGTCGATTTTGATCTCTGACGACATTTTACTTAAAAGCATGCGCCACATGGAATGTGCTTGTTCACCCTGTAATTCTCCAAATGCTGGATCGCTGAATCGAACTTGTGGGTCATAACAACTTAACAGGTCTTCTATGTTTCCTTCCTGCAAGCTTGAATAAAAATGATAGATGGTTTCTGTCTTGGTCACGAGTTTGGTTTAATAGTTTAAAGATAGGCTGATTTTCGAAAATTTGGACATGAAAAAAGCCTATCAACTGTGATAGGCTTTTAATTTCAATATCTAAAAGAATTAGACTAAGCGATTTTTACATTTACTGCGTTCAATCCCTTTCTGCCTTCTTCTACGTCGTAGCTTACTTTGTCACCCTCTGTAATCTCATCGGTTAAACCATTCACGTGAACAAACACGTCTTTTCCTCCATCTTCCGGAGTGATAAAACCAAATCCTTTGGCGTTATTGAAAAATTTTACTGTTCCAGTACTCATTAAATAAATTATTAAGGTGCAAAGGTAGTAATAATTACGCATTTAGAAGGCATTTACACTATTTTTTATTAAAATTGGGGTTGTTAAAGCCCATAATTGTCTAATAATTTGGATTAGAACACGTGTAATATATCAGTTTCGGACAGTTAATAAATTGCCATTTCTGAATACCTGATACCGTTTTAATGCGAATCTACTTGGACCTTGTAAAACAAACCCGTCAAAACTGTATAAGCTTTGGCAGCACTGGGCAAACGTGTCATTGTCATACGTCCCACACCGCAATTGAATATTCGCTGTGTCGATTTGTATATGACCGCAATCAAGATCAGGGTCAAAGGTGCAGGTGCGTTCTAATGCGTAATATTCGTCGTCGAAATTATGAACAAGAAAAACGCCTCTGTTTCCACCCTCTAATAGGGAGTAACCTCCTAAATTTTGCAAATGATAGTGCAACGGCAGGTCCATATTAACGGTTATGCTGACAGGAACATCAGGTATAAAAACTTGGCCGTTGGTTGGTGTATTATCGTTACAAGCGGATGCAAATAGACATAATATGGACAGGATATAAACCTTATGCATATGTGTAAAATCCTTTGCCTGACTTTCGACCATGGTGGCCTGCATCAACTTTTTGTTTTTGAATACGGCTTGGTCTGAATTTACTGTCTTGATAAAAAAGGTTGTACATCGACTCAGTCACAGAAAAATTGGTTTCTACTCCTATTAAGTCCATCAGTTTAAAAGGACCCATTTTAAACCCACTTGACTGTAACAATTCATCAATATCAGAATGAGAAGCCACGTTTTCTTCTAAAATCTTCAACCCTTCAACGTAATAGTGTCGCGCAACTCGGTTAACGATAAACCCAGGGGAGTCTTTGGCCATAATGGGCGTTTTTTTAATCTCCTTAACAAAGTCGAAAGCGAATTTCGCAATTTCAGGCGATGTATGTGCGCCACTCACTACTTCAACCAACTTCATAATGTGTGCTGGATTAAAAAAGTGAATACCAACAACCCTCTCTGGATGTGGAATAGCGGCGGATATCTGAGTAATCGGAATAGAAGACGTATTTGTTGCCAATACTGTTTTGGGGCCGTTTATTTCAGCAAGATCTTGAAAAAGCTTTGTCTTCACATCAAGGCGTTCTACAATCGCTTCAATGACGAGGTCAACCTTCAATTCATTAAGATTGTTGGTATTTTCAATGAGTGCAAGTGCTTTAGATTTGACCTCCTCTGTGATTTTACCTATTGAAATGCCTTTGTCAAGATTCTTTTCAATAGCTACTGAGGCTTTGTTTAGTGCTTCGGAATTAACGTCAAATAGAATAACATGATGACCGGCCATGGCACAAACTTGTGCAATTCCAGCACCCATTGTTCCTGCTCCTACTATTCCTACTTTCATTTAGCTAAATGGTTATTCTTCGGTTGAGTTAAATTTAAATCTTATAGAGAACACGTGTGAGTAATTGGTAGCAGCTGTGGTAGCTACATTAGCCATCGCGTAATCAATAGCAAATTTGTCTAAGTTGACGCCAACACCAATATTGGGTTGAAACGACCACAATTCTTTGTTGTCGATGTCTGTGACTTTCTGGATATTGCCAACACCTCCACGTAAAAATACGAGATCAGCATAACCAAATTGTATGCCGAGATGAGGATCAACACTCACGACGTCTGTTTTTAACACGGTGTTCCGTTTACCATCGGTAGTTAAGTCAGCGTTAAGTTCAGCATCGAACGAATAATCATCACCAAAGTCAATTCGCTTTGCTGCACCTAAAACAAGTCTAGGCAGTGTTATTTCTAAGGAGTTTTTCGGTATTTCTTGGTTTTGTTGTGTCAATACATCTTTTTGGGCGTCTGTAAACGTGAAGTTCCAAGCGTTAAAAGTACTTGTAACATCTCTTGCTACTAAAGCAAACCTCCAGTTGTTTTCTAATTTATACTGAAGTCCGGCATCGATACCGAAACCCCATGCTGAGGCAAATTCACCTGCTTTCCGTCGGATAATTTTGGCTGATCCTCCAAAACTTAACCCATCTTTTAATAATTTTTGGGCATAGCTAAACATGAAAGAATAATCAACGGCCGAAAATTCTGTAATCAGGTCGTAATTAAGCTGGCCGTTCTTCCATATATCTAGGGTGTTAGGAATGCCGTCTACCCCCATTCGAACAAAAGAAAACGCCATAACATTGTTTTCTCCTGCTTTAAATGCAAGGCCACTATAATCATAGTTGGCGATTCCAGCAAAATAATTTGAGTGCATGTAACTCAACTGAATGTTGTCTTTTAAGTGAACCAAACCTGCAGGATTCCAGTATCCAGCCGTGACGTCATCAACCGACGCAATTACAGATTGAGACATGCCAAAACTTTTGGCACCAACTCCAACAAAAAGGAACTCGTTTGAGTACTTTGGTGTTCCTTGTCCGAAACATGAAATGCTCACAAACAAAAGAATGATTGGGTAGAGTAGTTTCTTCATTATTTCAATTCGACTTTCAGGTCTTCAACCATCGGCGGCATTTTGTCGTTCAATTCCGTTATGATTGATTTTAACAATTGCTTCTGTTCTTCCGAAAACGGCGGTAATCTCATTTTAGTACAAATCCGACCTAAAGCATACACAATATTATTAGGTTCTGTGTACGATTCAAGGTATCGGACCTTCATAAAACGGTCAAAACCCATTTGGAATAAATCAAATTTAGAGAAATCATTACGTCGTAAGAAAGAATGAATATGTTCTGTATCTACTATTTCGAAATCCGTGTACAGCTTACTAGCCAGATTTGGGTTATTCAGAATTAAATAGTGATCCATTGTTAATTCAACAAGTATATGGGCGATGAACCAATCCTTCTGAAAGTTTAGTGGACTATTTCGCATGAAGTCGGTTGCGAAATCCATGGCCTCAATAAATCCATCCCATGCGTGAAAAATCTTATCACTTTGGACATGTTGTATACACCCTTTTTGCAGTGAATCAGCTGATGGTGTGTCTTTCATGTCAATGGTAAAATTGAGTTTACTACCGCGCACAAAATTTCTTACGATGTCGGGAAATATCAAACCAAGGTTAAAGTAAGGGTTACCTTCTTGGTGATCAAAGTAGTAATGAGATAGAAAATTCACAGGGCAAATGTATGCTTTGTGGATGAAGCATAACATGTTTGGAACAGTTTATGGATTAGATAATCAAAACAAATAAATTGCGTTCTTAATTTACAATAAAACACTATGAGACTTTTACAACTACTTTGCTTCTGTTTAATCGCTTCCAATTCTTATGCTCAAGAAATTCCAATAAGTGATGACTCAGGCAAAGCGGAATACAAAAATGGAGCTGCAATAGCCGGATTGACCAAGCAGAAGTTATACGACAGAGGGGTTGCATGGATCAACAAGTATTATGTGAACCCAAATGGTGTAATGAAAACACAAGATGCCGAAGGAGGAAAAATTGTTGGCCGGGCAAGGTATAAATTGTCGAGAGTAGAGGATAAAGGGAGGGTTAATCCAAATGCAGGTTATGTTTCCTACCAAATTACACTACAGTTTAAAGATGGTAAGTATAGATATGTTATTGATGGAATACGTTGGGAAAAGCCTTCTTACTATGATGTTAGCCAATGGGCAGATACCACACAAAACAACTATAGTAAACCCGAGTACACTTCATATATAGAACAAACGATAAAATACTTTGACGCGTTAACTGAAAGTTTGGAAAGCTATATGAAAATAGGAGAGGCTGAAAAGCAAGATGATTGGTAGTCGCTATGCGCGCCAGTAGTATTTACACGTTTTACAACGCATCAAAATGTTCTGAAACCATTTCGTAGGAAATCCCACAGAAACTAAGGTTTTTTCGATTTTGTCAAGTAATTTGTTGCCAGATACAGGTTTGATTTCAAACTTGTGATGGTGGCAGTTGGGGCAAGCTAAGTTCGTCATTATAGTATATTTTATTCTTCAACACTAAATATAACACAATAGAGGCAAAATAGGTTTATGATATTTGCCATTTGACAGTAGAATTACAGAACTGAATTCCAACGGTTTAGCCAAACAATACAAACAGTTTACTGTTTCATAATGTGGTACATTTACCGCAACGCGAAAAATGAGAGGAATTCAATTCGGAAAATTTATTGATAAAGGAAGCCACCAAGAACCGTTTGACAGGTTGTTTGATTTGTTTAAAGAATTACTCATTCATACAAGTGGAGATGTTGCGGAAGCGTTAGACTGGATGAATGAAATTGACAGGGAGCATAATATCACTACCGATGAGTATGGCATGGGCGATTTCATTCAAGACCTTAAAGACAAAGGTTATTTAAGAGATGAAGAAGGTGAAGTGATGGCGATGTCGTCAAAAATGGAGCAGTCCATCCGTAAATCAGCGTTACATGAAATATTCGGCAAGATTCGCAAATCCGGACATGGAGACCACAATAGTAAATTCAGCGGAAAAGGCGATGAAGTTCAACCTGAATTACGCAACTATTCTTTTGGCGACGGTTTAGATAAAATTGCCCTGACGGAAAGTTTATTAAACGCGCAAATCAAAATGAGCGGGGACAACTGGATGCTGTCTGCCGATGATCTTTTGGTTCGAGAAACAGACCTCAAAACGCAAACAAGCTCCGTATTAATGATTGACATCAGTCATAGCATGATACTTTACGGGGAAGATAGAATTACGCCAGCAAAAAAAGTAGCCATGGCTTTGGCTGAATACATTCATACGAAGTTTCCAAAAGACACGTTAGACATCATTGTATTTGGCAACGATGCTTGGGAAATTAAACTCAAAGATTTGCCTTACCTGCAAGTTGGGCCATATCATACAAATACGGTTGCTGGATTGCAACTGGCTCAGGATTTATTGAAGCGTAAACGTAATCCGAATAAGCAGATTTTGATGATTACAGATGGCAAGCCAAGTTGCTTAAACGAGAATGGGACGTATTATAAAAACAGCTTTGGGTTGGACCGAAAAATAATAAACAAGACATTAAATGAGGCGGCGTCCTGCAGAAGACAAAAGATAAATGTCACGACATTTATGATTGCGCAAGATCCTTATTTACAACAATTTATATCTGAATTTACAGAGGAAGCAAAGGGAAAAGCGTTTTACAGCGGATTGGACCACTTAGGTCAGTTTGTAATTCACGATTATGCCAATAACAAACGAAAAACACGATAACATTGACAAAAATTCAAAGTATTAAGTCACTCGGCGAACTGAAAGCGTCTGGGTACACGTCAAAATCAATAAAGGAAGAATTAAGAGCAAACTTGCTTGATAAACTATCAAAAAAGGAAGCTACGTTTCCAGGTATTTGGGGGTTTGAGCATACGGTAATTCCCGACATAGAACGTGCGATATTAAGTCGGCACAACATAAACTTATTGGGCTTAAGAGGTCAAGCCAAAACAAAATTGGCTCGAATGCTTGTGCACCTGTTAGACGAGTATATTCCTGTTATTGAAGGCTCAGAACTTAATGACGATCCACTTGCCCCAATCAGTTTTTTTGGAAAAAAAATCGTTGCCGAAAAAGGAGACGAAACGCCAATTACTTGGTTGCATAGAAGCGACCGATACGTTGAAAAATTAGCGACTCCAGATGTTTCGGTAGCAGATTTGATTGGTGACGTTGATCCAATTAAAGCAGTAAACGAAAAGCTGACCTATAACGACGAACGTGTTATACATTTTGGAATTATTCCTCGTGCAAACAGGTGCATTTTTGTAATCAACGAAATGCCTGATTTGCAAGCACGAATACAAGTGGCATTGTTTAATATTTTACAAGAAGGCGATGTCCAAATTCGCGGGTTTAAATTTAGGCTAAGGTTAGATACGCAATTCGTTTTTACCGCAAACCCTGAAGATTACACCAATCGAGGCAGTATTGTAACACCATTAAAAGACAGAATAGGGAGTCAAATATTAACCCATTATCCAAAAAGCATCGAGCTGGCTAAGAAAATAACGGAGCAAGAGGCACGACTAACAGATGCTCAGCAAAAAACAGTAACCGTTCCAGAGCTGCTAAAAGACTTAGTGGAACAAGTGGTCATGGAAGCGCGTGACAACGAATATGTAGACCATAAAAGTGGCGTTTCGGCTAGGTTAAGTATTACGGCACTCGAGAATTTAGTGAGCAACGCGGAACGTCGTGCGCACCTAAATCGGGACAAAAAAACTACCGCACGCATAAGCGATTTACACGGAATCATTCCGAGTATTACCGGTAAAATTGAAATGGTATATGAGGGAGAGCAAGAGGGGTCCTATAACGTTGCTAACATTTTAATAGGCAAAGCCATTCGAACCCTTTTTGAAAAATATTTGCCCATCACAGACAAACGTGATAAAGAGGAGTCAGACCCGTTTGGCAATGTATTAGAATGGTTTGAAAACGGGAAAAGCCTTCAAATCGATTTTGACACCTCAGATGCAAATTACGCTAGGGAACTAAACAAAGTGCATGGTTTAGGTGCCACAGTTGATACCTATATATCGGATTCTGGGAAAATGGATAAATACGTATGGATGGAATTCATACTGTATGGCCTTGCTGAGCATTCAAAACTCAGTCGCAAGTTCTATGAGGACAAAACATCGTTTACAGACCTATTAGGTGGTTATCTGGGTTAACACGGCACTGCCTTTGGACCGTTACTCCTTGATAATTTTTTGATGAACGTCACCTTTTGGTGTTTGTACATCAATCAAATAGATACCTGCCGGTAATTCAAAAAGATTTAAGGTCTGCGTGTTACCGATTGGGTAAGTATTCATTATCGTCTTCCCAGATATGGTAACAACCTTTATTTGAGTTAAAGACAAGTTAGCAGAAATGGTTACAACGTTTTGAACTGGATTTGGCGTAATGGATAGATTAATCTTTGAAATTAAGTCTATGGACGAATTACAAGAATCAGGCTCTATAACGAATTCTGCCCGGGCTTCACAGCCATTTGAATCAAGCGCTTCAACCACCAGTTTTTTCTTTTCATTTAACACAACTTCAATGATGCGGTCTTTGCTGCGGGTGTTCCAAGCATAAGATTTAAATCCTTTTGATGCGCTGACGTAAACGGTATCACCGATACACCAAGGTTTACCTGGTTTAACTTCTATTTTTAAACTTTTCGAAGATCCGCTTCCAATGTAAATACTATCTCTGCACGCATTTCCAGACGAGTCTTTAAAATCTAGATAGTACCAGCCTTTCTTTGTCACCCATATGGCACGACCTGTTTCACGTGTACTCCACACATAATTTTTATAGCCACTTTTTGCTTCAAGGCTAATTGAATCCTTGTCGCCACATAAAGTCTTTTTAGGCCAGTAGTCAATAATACGTGGGCACTTGTCACATGTATCCTTCACTATGATCTTCACTTCTATGCGGGCACCACAGCCGTTAGAGTCTTCTGCCTCAATTACTACCTTTTTGGTTTCTTTTAAGTTGAGTACAGCTCGATTGTATCGATGGCCAGTATTCCACCAATAGGATTTAAAACCGCCTGTTACCTCAATTACCACTTTGTCGCCAGGACATACTATGGCAGGATTGGGGTTTGTATACGCTTTTAATTCTTTGTCGCCTTTACCAATATAAATACTGTCTTTGCACTCTTTACCCCATTGCGTTTTAGCTGTAAGTACATACCATCCTTTTTTAGTAACCTTAATTACGCGATCATTACTCCCAGTGCTCCACTTGTATGTTTTAAATCCTGATTTTGCTTCAAGAATGACTGAATCTTTATCTCCGCAAAGCACTTTTTTAGAGGAACCTAATAAATCATCGCAATCGTCACACGACTTGACCGTTATTTTAATGTCTTCTTTGTATTCGCAGCCAAAACTATCGGTCGCTGTTACTAAATATCCGGTTGTAGTCGTAGGTTTTACAACAACCTTACGATACTTACTACCTGTATTCCAAACGTACTTCTTAAAGCCTTCTGAGGCCACAAGTTCAACAGAATCCCCTTTGCAAATTTCTTTTGATTTAGCCGTTATGGTCAACCTACCCGAACCACCAGTAATGACAATGGTATCGTAACATGCGTTCCCATTTTTGTCTTTGGCCTTTAGCGTGTAGGTTCCAGGATATTTGATAACTTTAATTCGTGCGGTGCTTCCATCATTCCACAAGTAATTTGCAAAACTACTTCGTGCTTCTAATATTACAGAGTCCTTCGACCCACATAATATTGAATCAGGCCAAGCACCAATAAGACTGTCACATCCTGAAGTAGAACCGCAGTTTTTAACGCTGTATTGTACCCTTGTATCTGCTTTACAACCATTAGAATCAGTAACCAACAGCGTCACATATCCAGAGGTTTTGGGATAGAGAACCAAATATGATTTTGTGGATTTATCACTCCATTCGTATGCCTTAAACTTATTTACTACATCAATTCTTAATGAATCACCAAGGCACACAGTCCTGTTAGATGGCGAAACAGTAAGTTTAGGTTGAATAGCATAGACAACATTTACGCGTACCGTATCAGTGTATGTTTTGCCTGATTTGTCTGAGGCGGTGCAGATGTATTTACCAGAAGTGGTTACCTTAATAACGCGGGTTGTTGCCCTATTGCTCCAACTATATTTAGCGAAACCAGAAGATGCTTCGATTGTCAAAGTTTCACCACTGCATAAATTGACTGTGCCGTTTGGAGAAATTTTAAAAGTTTGAGCGGAACTCGTTATGAAAGAAGCTGCAACAACAATTAGGAGTAAGCCAACCTTACGTAAAAAAGAAGTTTGCATAATGAACAGTTTAATCAAAATTACACTCTTATTTTTATATGCTACATAAATTGATAAGTTCGTTGCTTATGAAAGCTCCACAAAGCACCCTATATCTATTTAGCATTGTCTTCACCTTTTCTTTTGTCTCTTTGTTTTTTTGTTCATGTACTCAAGAGGTTTCTGAGTCGACACAATCAGATCAAAAAGAGGAGAAATACGATTCGCTAATGGCAAAATCTCTTAGCGCAGACATGTATGGAATGCATCAATACGTGATGGCATTTTTGAAGAGGGGACCCAACAGAACGTTGGATTCTATAAAATCTATGGAGTTGCAGCGTGCCCATCTCGACAATATTCATAGATTGTCTGAAGAAGGTAAATTGGTTTTGGCCGGACCTTTTTTAGATACCGGAGATTTACGAGGGATATACATTTTTGATGTTAAAACCGTTGAAGAAGCGGAGAACCTTACCCATACAGACCCAGCAATTCCAGCGGGAAGTTTGATTATGGAATTGAAACCATGGTATGGTTCTGCGGCCTTAATGAAGGTGGGGGAAATTCATGATAAAATTTCGAAAGTCAACCCATGACTACAGATCTTCTAATGCCTGCATAACAACACCACGTTTTCGTGAAGAAACTGGAACGTAACCTCCGTCGGTGAGGTTAATTTGGCCACCGTCAGCTTTTACAAATTCTACAATATGCTCACTATTAACGAGATGCGATTGATGCGCTCGAATAAATCCATTGCCACTTAACATTTCGTCATACTCCTTTAAAGTTTTAGTTACCATCACGCGTTGACCAGAGGTTAAGTAGAATTTTGTGTAATTGACGTCGGATTCTAATCGGACTATTTCAGTTAGCCGTAACACATGAATTTTCTCTTGTGTGTTGAGAATAATTCGCTCCATTTTGTCCATATTTCGCCCAATGTTTTCCTGTAAAATTTCTAAACTTTGAGGGCTATCTTTTGAGTCTTTTGCTTTTTGAATTGCGACTTTAAGATCGTCAGGGTTAATGGGTTTTAATAGATAATCTACAGCAGAAAAGCGGAATGCCTTTAATGCATGCTCGTCACTGGCCGTGGTGAAAATGGTTTTGAAAGGTTTGGTTGGGAGCATTTCAAGAAGATCGAACCCATCTCCATCGGGCATTTGAATATCTAAGAATAAGATGTCGGGTGTTTGTTTGGCTAAAAGTTTTACGCCTTCCATAACACCATCAGCTTCTCCAATGATGTCGATCTCTGGTGCCACATCACCCAAATCCATTTTTAAGATATTGCGCGCATCCTGTATATCATCAATTATTACGGCAGTGAATCTTTTCATGAAATACGAATGTATAAGAATCTTTCTTGTCTTTTTGTAAAAAGTAACACGACCAACTTTTTAATAATTAGGTTGTTAAAGCCCTAGTAAGTAATTATTAATGGAGTATATGCATAAAATTTGTCTGGTAATGTTGTTCATTGGTTTAGGACTGAGTGCAAATGGTCAAAAGTACGGGCTTGAAGTTGGGGACACAGCGCCAACATTTTCTGGTATAGACCAATTCGATTCAATCATAACGTCTCAAGCAATCTTGGATTCTGCAGACAACTATGTATTGATTTTTTATCGTGGGTCGTGGTGTTCATATTGTAGAAAGCATGTGTCTAATTTTTCTGATTCGTTATCATTAATTTTAGCAAAAAACACCACGGTAATAGTGATTACTCCAGAAATACCGAAGTCAAAAGAACGTATGGAGTCAGAGACTGGAGCTACTTTTTCGATTATATCAGACACGACGTATAAGATAATGGATGCATTTGGCGTCAGCTTTAAAATCTCTAAAAAGACAGTGCCAAAATACCGAGAGAATGTTACGAGGTTGACGAAAAAAAGTAATGGGAACGTGGAAGGAATTCTACCTATTCCGGCAACATTTATAGTAGGAAAAAATGGCACGATTAAGTGGAAACATGTCGATGTAAATTATACCAATCGATCCACAGTCAAACAGATTTTACATGAACTTTAAAAAAGTAAGTGAATCTCACGTTTTAATAGAATCATTTCATAAGGCATTATGCTAATTTTGCGGCGATGGCGAAAATCTCAATCAACCTAGGTTCTGGTACTGTCGAAAAGTCGAGCGACATTGTTGTTGGTATCGACTTGGGTACCACAAATAGTTTAATTGCTATCATGGATGCGGATACAAAAGCACCTATTGCTTTGTCGGATGCAGAAAACAATCATGTAATTACACCTTCTGTATTATACCGTCATCCCGATGGGCATTTTTTAGTTGGAGATGCGGCTAAGGAAATGCTTGTAAAACATCCGGAGCAAACGGTTTACTCTGTTAAGCGACTGCTTGGAAAGTCATTTAACGACGTTGCTGATTTCGAATCATCGTATGGATATAAAATAATTGATGAAGACGATGATAGGTTGGTCAAAATAAAATTGGATGACCAATTTTATTCACCAATTGAGCTTTCAGCTGAAATACTTAAGGAACTAAAATCAAAGGCAGAAGCTAGGCTGAAACAAAAGATTGGGAAGGCCGTAATAACCGTACCCGCGTATTTCAATGACGCGCAACGTCAAGCCACTAGAGACGCAGGAAAGCTAGCTGGTTTAGAGGTTTTGCGGATTGTAAACGAACCTACCGCAGCAAGTTTGGCTTATGGTATAGGTTTAGAGGCAGACAAGCAAAAAGTGGTTGCTGTTTATGATTTGGGTGGGGGCACATTTGATATATCCATTTTACGCATTGAAGATGGCATTTTTGAAGTGTTAGCAACCAACGGGAATACGTTTTTAGGTGGTGATGATTTTGACCAAGAAGTCATGAAATTCTGGTTAGATAGTCTTGAGGTCAATTTTTCAGACTTAACTACAACCGAGCGCCAACAACTGCGATTACTTGCAGAAGAGGCGAAGAAGAAAGTATATACTTCTGGAACATTCTCAGAACTTTTTGGAACAATGAAAGTGACCCTTTCTGAAGCCGAACTCAATAAACTGATTGACCCATTAGTCCTCCAAACAATTGACTGCTGTAAAAATGCACTAGCCGACTCTGGACTTAATTTGAGTGAAATTGAAGAAGTTGTTTTTGTTGGTGGGTCAACACGGGTGCCACATGTGGTTAAAACGGTATCCGATTACTTTGTAAAAAGCACCATAGAAAATACATTAAACCCTGACGAAACTGTGGCTCTTGGAGCCGCTATTGAAGCAGATATATTGGCCGGCAATAGACGCGATTTGCTATTGTTGGATGTTACACCTTTGTCGTTGGGTATTGAGACGTTAGGTGGATTAATGGATGTAATTATACCTCGAAACTCACGCGTTCCTTTTAAGGCCGGAAGAAATTATACAACGTCTATAGATGGACAGATTAATCTCAAAATTTCTGTTTATCAAGGAGAACGAGACAAGGTAAGCGAGAATCGCAAATTGGCTGAGTTTATTTTAAACGGAATACCAGCAATGCCTGCAGGAATTCCTAAAGTTGAAATTGCCTTTATTCTCGACGCTGACGGCATATTAAAAGTGAAGGCAAAGGAATTGAGATCAGGAGTTGAGCAAACGATTGATGTTAAACCACAATATGGTTTAACCGATGCTGAAGTGGAAGCAATGCTAAAAGATTCGTTGTCAAATGCACAAAAAGACATGGATTATCGTATTTTACAAGAGGCGATAAATGAGTCAGAGTATTTGATAAAAAGCACAGAGAAGTTTGTTGTCAATAATCGAACAGAATTATCTGATGATGAATTGGCATCCATTGAAAATCATGTAAAGACTTTAACGGCGGCAATTGCATCACAGGATAAAGATCAAATTCAAAATGCTCAAGATGCCTTAAATGAATTTACTAAACCGTTTGCTGAACGTATGATGGATGATACCATTTCAACAGCTCTAAAAGGTAAAAGTATTGAGTAAACGAAATGGGCATTTTATTCGTTAATAAGAAAGAGGTACAATGTTAAAGCAACTGACCATACTGATAATTCTTGTTTCGTTCGGATTCCGGACAAATGCTCAACCTTTGCCAAAATCGTCTAATTTTAGAGTAGGCATGAATGCAGGGATTAACACAGCCACGTTAATTGGTACCGAGCTTCAGAATCCTCAACTCAAAACAGCCATCGTATTAGGTGCGGCGTATCGTCAAAAGTTCAGTAAGTCAATGCACCTTGGAGCGGAACTTAATGCCTCTTTTCGAGGTTCAAATTTTGATAACGGTATAACAGACGCTTACAGTGCCGTTAAGTTCATCTACATCGATTTGCCCATTAACGCTATGATCAATATGAGTGGGAAGGCCGAAAATCGGTATTTAACCTTGGGTGTAGAGCCAGCATATCTTCTGCAATCTGAAATTTATGTTAAGCCAAACGATTTTAAAGCCACATACAAGGATTATGGATTCCAGAACTTTGATGTCAGCGCTGTTGTAGGCTATCATTTTGACTTCTATTATTTTGGCTTAAGGCCAAGTGTTCGATTTGGTTTGGTCAACATTAATAACAACTTAAAGCTGGAAAACGTGTTTCCTGAAACAGGTAATAATGGTTCCATCACAAGCTTAACCTTTGATTTAAAATTATATTTCTGATATGAATACGTTGCTAAAAATTGGTCTTTCAGTCGCAATTCTTTTAGGTATAGGCATCGTATTAAGTGCTTCTAAAGCAGGGGAAAGCGAGGCTCAAATAGTTACGGTAACTTCCGATTTTAATTCTCGATATCACATCACCATGCCCCCGGTTCCAGACACGATATGGTTGTGTGGAGAGCTGGTTCCCCAATCAAATTGGGAGGTAAAAGAGCGGTTGGAAAGAGAGCTATTAAGCAATACCTATTGGCAGTCGAACACCGTTTTGTTGTTAAAAAGAAGCGGCAAATATTTTCCTTTGATGGATCGCATTTTGGCGGAAGAAGGAGTGCCACTTGATTTTAAATATTTGGCCGTAGCAGAAAGTGGTTTAACCAATGCAGTATCACCGGCAGGTGCAAGAGGTGTTTGGCAGTTTATGAAGTCAACGGGCCAGTCGTATGGATTGACAGTTAACAGTGAAATAGACGAACGATACCATATCGAGAAGGCGACACGCGCAGCCTGTGCATATCTAAAAAAAGCGAAAGGTCAGCTAGGTTCATGGACCTTGGCAGCAGCAGCATTTAATCGTGGATTGTCGGGTGTTAAAAGAGATTTATCCAATCAAAAGGTGGATAGTTATTACGACTTGTATCTCAATTCAGAAACAAGTCGATATGTGTTTCGGTTGATAGCCTATAAGCTAATTATGGAGAACCCTGGAGGGTATGGATTTAGTTTATCGAATGACGAATACTATACCAATGTGGAAACGGTTAATATTAAAGTAGATAGCACGATTGCTGATTTGGCAGAATTTGCGATTCAAAACAACACCAATTATAAAACCGTAAAGTTGCTGAATCCTTGGTTAAGAGACGATCACTTGATTATTAAACCAGGCAAATCGGTGCTTATTTCTGTACCGAAGTAATTAATAAATTTCTTCTTCTTCGAAATAGTCAACAACATGTTGGCGCATCAAACTTTCTTGTTCAAATACGTCAACGAATGGCAGGTCTTTTAGTTTTTTCCATTCTGGCCAGCCTTTAACGTTAACTCCTGCCAATTCGTAGTAACCACTTTTGCTAAACAACCGACAAACAGCGATATGCATGAGCCTAACCTTTTCCTCTTTAGTGAACTTGTCTTTCAGGCTACCTAATTCTCGAATGCCGATAATGAGTAACAGCGCATTCATATCCAGTTTTTTGTTGAACTGTTTTTCAAGTTCAGATAAGATGAACTTCCACTTTTCGTTGGTATCGGTTAACATGGTGCAAATATGTTTAAGTTTTCAGCAATAGAACGCCTTAGACATCAAAAGTTAGTTCAGAAATAATCAATACGATTATTGTCCAAACACCTTTTGAAGAATGTCATTGACCCGATGTGATGCCTTGGTCCGTATGTTTTCTTCTTCAACAGAAACTTTCAGAAACAATCCTTCGAGCGCTTTATTTGTCGTGTGTTCTGTGAGCGAATTTGTCGTTATTTTAGGAAATAATACACCATTTAACGACGCGGTATTGTACGCCTTGATTAAGTCGGCATAAGCACTTTCTGCAGACACGTTGCCAACTAAAGTTTTGTTTAACGAAGTGCTAATCTTAGGCTCAAAAGCAGAAGCCAGTTGAGACATGGTGTTGCTTTTCAAATATTTAGTGGCTGCATCATTTTCGCCATCTAAAATAGCAAACCCATCTTCAATCGTAATATCAGTGATGGCAGATACAAAAATGTCTTTTGCCTCAGGAGCGGCATCTTCTGCTGAGCGGTTAATGGCTTCGATAGTCTTTTCAATCAACAAATTGCCCCCAGGAACTTTGGAAATATTTGTGACAATGGCTGAGGCTTCATCAGGCAAGATAATTTTGACTAGATCATCTCCAAGATATCCATTTACGGCAGACAAAACAGTAACCGACGTATCAGTTCCAACAGTAAGCGCTGATTTCAGCCCATCCACAACCTCTTGTTCTGAAAGACCTGTATCTTCTAGTACGTCATTCAATTCGGTACATGAAACTGAAAATAGGGTAAGGATACAAAGTGCTGAGATGATTCTAATTTTCATAACGTTTATTAGTGTAAGACAAATCTAGTCATATCACTGTATATGTTTAAGTAAGTGACAAAAAAACACGTTACTCGTTGGTTGTTGTAGCGGGGAGGACTGCCTCCCCATTCGCTTGCCTTGCTCGTCGGCGGTCCTTAAGAGGGTGGCTGAACAAACACAAGGCTGGTTTCACCGTCTTTTTTTTACACGTTCAATTCCAAGCGAGCTTGAATTTCCGCGCATAAAAAAAGACCGTCTGACGACGGCCTTGTCTTTGTTGCGGGAATAGGACTCGAACCTATGACCTTCGGGTTATGAGCCCGACGAGCTACCACTGCTCCATCCCGCGATTTCGGGTGCTTTGCACCTCCCTGATATAAAACTGACAGTAAAAACTGACAGTATGAAAGTATTTAATGTAACAATTGGAAAAGACAAAAATCAATCATTTATCAATGTTTATTGCGGTAATAAACGCTACCGTTTTTGGAGTGGTAAGGCAATAAATGTAAAACTAAAATCTAGCGAAGATGCCAAACTACTAAAAGCTGCATTTGAGTTAAAGCTAAGAGAGGGGTGGCGACCCATGCCCAAGAAAAATGCAATTAGACAGAAGCCCATAACAGTGATTCAAGCACTAGAGCATGGGGTTGGGATTAAGGTTTCACAGAGGTGTTCAGACCGATTCATAAAAGACGCACAAAGAGTGGTTAAACTTTGGAAACGTTATGAGTCCGACAATAATATTAAAGGGTTAACGCTCGACAATTTGCATGTGTCAAACATCAGAGAGTTTTTAGTTAGACCTAATTGGAGCTCTAAGACCCAACGGACTGTTAAGAGTACACTTAGCCCATTACTCAATGAATGTAAGCCGGGGCTAGTAAATAATGTGAAATTAAAAAAACCCATCTCTTCACTGCACAAACCATTTGCTGATGTCGCTGCAATCCTTGAGGAGATAAAGGAATATAACACCCAACTTTATTTATGTTGCCTAATGACCTATGGCTGTCTTCTAAGACCCCACAGAGAGATACGAGAGCTTACTTGGGGAGACTTTACAGATGATTTAAGCTACATAAAACTATCAGGTAGTAGAAACAAATCAGGACGCAATAGAATCGTTCCTGTGCCCTCCTATGTATACCGTCAGCAAAAAGTAGGTAATGAGGATGCATCGGATGACAAATTAGAAGGACTTTATTGGGTTAATGATCCAGCAAATACAAAAAACGCTACTGTGAATGTAAATTTGTTTGGTAAGGATAAAAGAAAAAATGGGTTCAATGAATTACGTCGCAGAAGCGAAGACATGTGTAAATTGTTACGATCAGACTGTAATCATGTATTTGATGATCCTTTTGCCGTGCAAATAGATTTCATCATTTTAATAGACGACATTACAAAATATCCATTGTATGATTAAAATAGTCCTGATATACGTTTTATTTATATTGGGTCTTTGGAATCAGACACTAAGTGCTCAGGTTTGGACCAAAGGAAATATTTTAGAATCCAATATTCATTATTCTAACTTCCAGCACCAAGTAAATATAACTAATGGGAAAATTTATGCTGCTGGTGAGTTCGAAATCGAAATCGACGTTGGAACACAAAAAAGGCGAAGTTTTGGTGAGACAGATATTTTTATCGTTGAATATGATAGCAATTTTGATGTCTTAAACTTATGGACCTTAGGAACGCCTAATGTAGATCGCTTCGGTAGTTTTAAGGTGGATCAAAAAGGAAATATCTACGTTACAGGGTATTTTAGAGATAGCCTTATTCTTGGTCTAGACACTTTGGTTAGTATTGGTGGATTTGATTTCTTTATGTTTAAAATGACAAGTGATTATCAGTATTTATGGTCAAAATCTTATGGATCAATTGCTGATGACATAGGGGCATTTGGAGTAGGCGTAATTGCATTGTCAAATTCAGGTAGTGTGTTCACGTACTCTCAATTTTCTCAGTTAGAGAATCTACCTTTGGTCCTAAAAGATAGTATTGTCAAACCTTATGGAGATTCTGATGGATTGATTCTCAAACATGACGCTATTGGTAATTTGATTTGGGCCCAAGCCATTGGTTCAAAAAGATTTGACAATTTTCCACCAGAATTGATTCTGAAGAATGATATGTTATTTGTGGGGAGTAATGCATCTTCTGGTATTTATTACCAAAACCGTAAGTATGGGAATCCATATGTAGGTGACCTTGGGATACTACTTTGTCTAGATACATTGTATGGATTTCCTAAGTGGCATGTTGGTATACATAATAGGGATTTTGGAATTGTCAAACTATCAGCTTTTGACACTGATTCAGAAGGAAATACGTATTTTACTGGCACTTTCTACACCGACTTGCTTGAAGTAGGTGGTAAGACTATTTCCAACACTTTTAATCTTTATGGAATCGATGTTTATATAGCCAAGGTGAATCGTTTTGGAGTCACCCAATGGGTGAATGTGCTTAGGAGTGGTGCGACTGATGGAGTAAGTGATATAACGGTATCAGACGATAACCAAGTTTTTGTTTCTGGATATTACACAGAACAATGTTATTACCAAAATGACACTATCGGCTACATTGGCCAAAGCGGGAAAAATGGATTTGTTCTAGAAATTGATTCAAACGGGGATTCCCAATACTTTCAGTCAATAGGAAACAATGGAAGTACTGATGTCAATCAAGTTACACCGCTCGAGTCTGGACAACTCCTTATCTCTGGTACTTCAGGACCAGGAGAGTTGAGATTTGACGGCAAACTGGATTTCGATTTAAATGCTGATTATAACAATTACTTAGCTCTTGGTAATCCTGATAGTATTAAACTTTCAACCCAATATCCACAAAAAGGTCAGATCAAGGTATACCCAAATCCCTGCTTTGACAGAATATTGATTACAAGTTTATATGAAAACGCTCACGCTCAAATTAAAGTTTATAATGTCTTAGGTGATCTAGTATTGGATTTAACAACTAATGATATTACAACACAAATTTCGACAAGTGATTGGATTCAAGGGGTGTATCTAATCACTTTATTTAATGAAAAATCAAGTCAATTTATATCTACACGAATTATTAAAAATTAAACAACTATGAGAAACATATTAATGTATTCAACCTTATTTTTACTGGCATTTTTTTGTAGTAATAATTTTGAACTTAAAGCGCAGACTCCAACAATCGATTATTTCTCTTTAGATGGGAAGGACGTGGTATCAATGAATGGTCTACAAGCAAATTCTGCGTTTCGTGGCTACTCAAAGGTTACCGGAGGAGAACTTTTATTCCAAGACAAAAGCAATCAAAGGGGGAGTAAGCTTATTGAGATAACATCCAAGGCGAATCTTCCGGCTTTAATTATTGGAGAAGATAATCATGTTACTTTTAGAGAAGATAAAATTTTTAATCTTCAAGATATTGAATCTGATAAAACAGGTAGTGAAGGTATATTATCATGGAGTTATTCTTTTCCAACCGAGAAGGAAGTTGCTTTTGTCATTTGGGAAAGTGATGACGGGATTAATTTTGAAAAACGAATAATTTTCGATGAATTATTAAAAGAATCATCTGGTAGATTGGAGTATCGGACGACAGAAAAATTAGAGAGAATTTGGGTACGACTTGAAGTAGTTGGGAATAGTGGTCGCAGTATTTATGTTTCAGATGACGTTTTGTTTAATTTCGGAATTATGACTGTTTACCCAACCATATCGGAGCAGAGGGTTACTGTTGAATTTAATCGAAAGCAGCGCAATGAAAAGCTAGTCCTTACAAATGCAAATGGGATACAAGTAAAAGTATTTAATTTCTCTGGGAAGTCTATGGAAATATTTATTGGTGATTTACCACGTGGACATTATTTTTTGTCTAGTCCAAATAAACCATGGATAAAGACACAACGGTTGGTAATTCTATAGTTGAGTGCTTTGTAGTGTCTAAAGTTTAAGGTGCCTATAACAAGGGAACGACGTTCAAGGTATGCCTATAAGTCATTATTGTTCATTATATGTTCACTGCTCTAAATGAAACACACATAACCTGGTAACACTCAGGGGTCTGGATCTAATGTCATAACCAATCACATTGCTAATGTACAATTTATAACGTATTTGTTTTCAGCACCTTGGGTCTTCCGGTTTTTCCGAGGTTACCCTTCGAAAATATTCGAAGGGTTGGGCAGTTGCTAAACACATTGAATGGATTTTTAAACAGAAAAAACGAGGTTCGATATTAGTCTGTTTCCCTCTACCAAGTGGAGCGAATACAGCAGGGATACGTACAATTAATAAACGAAGTCTTTCACTAAAGAAGATAAAGATAAGACGAGTTAAGTATCCAAATAATATTGTTGAACAGGATCATCGGACCATTAAAAGGCGAATAGTAATAAGTACAGGATTCAAGGAATTTGAATCAGCCCAACGAACGTTGGCTGGGATAGAAATCATTAACATCATCAGGAAGAATCAACTCAAAGATTCAAGATCAAGTTGGTTTACCACATTCAAATCTTTAGCAGCTTGATGAAAACTAAAATTCCGCTACTTTTACATACTGGAGGGATTAACGCGACAGTACCAGCGAAATATCATTTCGTTTTTTCTACCTTTAAAGGAAAATAAAGCTATGAAAACATTTAAAACTATTTTAACGATTCTAATTCTAACTTCAGTTTTTTCTACATCCACGGCACAAGTCACACATGGAACCAAACTAATTGGAACTGTATCAGGCTACACGGGAACTATAGACCCTACAAACGAAAGTAACATTAAAACAGCTTGGGAAGATTTTCTAAATGCTGCAAATGATTCACTTGAAATTGATACCATGTGGATTGACACATTGGCTTCAGCTGATGCTCCAGGTTACAAGTGGTTCATTTTTGCAACTAACACAGACGAGTCGGAAACGGCGGCAATTGCACTAGAAGTCGACATAAATGGTGATTTGTTTGAACAAATTATTAATGGTGACTCAAGAACAATTACTTGCAAAGGTTGCACATCTGGCTGTAGTCCTCGTAAAGGGTTGTTTGGATCTTGGTACTGTACATCTTGCTCTCCATCTGGAGATTGTGTCAAAACAGAAACTGTTACAACAAATGCAAACGGAATATTATATTGGTAACTGGACTACATGAACTGATGTAAAAGAGGGCGAGTAGCCCTCATTTTTTACTAGTGCACATATCCAGTGTCGCACGTTTTCATTTCAATTTTGATCTAAATATATTTTTCGAGGTAACACTTAGTGGAATCGATCTAAAGCTACAACTATTCATATAACTGAGTGTATACCGTCAGCTAAAAGTGAACTAATAAGGGATTAGATTTAAGAGAGAGGTTTTAATAAATTTATAACCCTTTAAATCACCCAGAGATGGTAAAGAAGAAAAGTACAAGTTCACTGATTAGTGAGTTAAAAAGAAAGACCAGAAAGGTCTACAGTTCAGAAGAAAAGATTAGGATCATTATTGAAGGAATGCGTGGGGAAACCACCATTGCCGAGTTGTGCC